>OHCQ01000434.1_pt1 | contig 12960 bp, 10 predicted proteins | sample 1566791 | NCBI WGS metagenome assembly OHCQ01 (sample SAMEA3879541, study PRJEB24766) | human gut metagenome | biome: human-associated habitat; feature: feces | place: USA | collected 1985/1987
CAGAGCAGAGCAGAGCAGAGCAGAGCAGAGCAGAGCACTGATTAAGCTCATGCAGTATGTGTTTGGCTATGCGGTTGTTACGCTTGAAGATATTGCTGAAAATTGCGACAGTATGCGTAAACCTGTCACAAGTGGTAAACGTGAAGCGGGAGAGTACCCGTATTATGGGGCTTCTGGCATCGTGGATTATGTAAAGGATTATATCTTTGACGGGGATTACCTGCTTGTGTCAGAAGATGGCGCAAATCTTTTGGCAAGAAGTACGCCGATTGCGTTTTCAATTTCGGGGAAAAACTGGGTCAATAATCATGCGCACGTTTTGAAGTTTGATTGCTACGAAACCAGACGGTTTGTAGAGTTTTATTTGAACTCGATTGATCTGGCTCCGTATATTTCTGGCGGTGCACAGCCTAAATTGAACCAGAAGAATTTGAACCGAATCGAAATTCCGCTTCCGAGTCAGGAACGGCAAAAATATATTGTGGATATTCTTGACCGTTTTGATGCGATCTGCAATGATTTGACCAGCGGCCTGCCCGCAGAGATTGAAGCAAGACAAAAACAGTACGAGTATTACAGGAATAAGCTGTTAAACTTTGGAAAGTGAGGAGAAAAAATGGATAACCAAACGTTATTTGATGTGAAGAATGCGGTTGAAGTAATGTCAAAAGCATTAAAGCTGTTTGCCGAAAAAATAACGGAATTGATGAATTGGTATCACATTAACCAGGATACCATAAACGAATATCTTAAGGCGTTTGGTAACCTTATCCTTTGGAGAAATGCGGTAAACAGGTTGAGTGAAAATCAGATTGTATTTACGGAACAGTTGTCCGGGGATATGATTGAAAAGGTGAATAAGTCAACAAATGTAGATGAGGTTATACTTGAATACTATACGGAAAATGAAGAAAAGTGCTTGAGAAATCTTGTTGAGCGCTGTGGCGCAGCGGAATGCGTTATAGCATACAAGAAACTGTACCCTCAAATTGTGATTGCAGCGGAAATGGGATGCTTTCAGCTTGCATGTCTAGGGTTGTTTTCGCTGGAGGATGGTATTTTGTCGGACATTGTGAACCAGCCAAAAAATACTAGCTTCAAAAAACGAATGAGAGAAATTGAGGATAAGATCAACAACAAAATACCTCCGTCCCAAACAGATTTGAAGGTTTTTGCAGTGATGATTTCAATTGGTGCATTTCAGGAGACCGCTTTTGGAAATTCAGACTTTGATAAGCCGGAACCGAGTTACTTGAATCGACATTGGATATTACATGGCAGAAGTCATCGGGATTTTACAAAAATGGATTATATTAAAATGCTCTTGAGTTTGGATGCTTTGATTTTTATGGCAAATTTGACTGAACGGACAGAGGAAAAAACAGATGAATTATAATGTTGTTGCGGCTACCAATGAAGACACCGTTGTTGCCACCTATGAACCCTCCAAGGTGCGCTCTGACAGCTACCAGAGTGAGGCAGAACTGGAGAAAGAATTTATCCGGCTGTTGTGCGAGCAGGGCTATACCTATCTGCCGCTGCATACCGAGGATGAACTGATTGCTAACCTCCGCAGCCAGTTGGAAGAGCTGAACCACTACCACTTTTCCGATACGGAGTGGCGGCAGTTTTTCAGTGATGTAATTGCCAACCCCAACGAGCATATTCCTGAAAAGACCCGGAAGATTCAGGAAGATAATGTGCAGGTGCTGCACCGGGATGATGGCAGCTCCAAAAACATCACACTGATCGACAAAAAGAACATCCATAACAACCGCCTGCAGGTCATCAACCAGTATGAGGTAAAACAAGCAGACGGCGCACGGCATGATAACCGCTATGATGTGACGATTCTGGTCAACGGCTTTCCGCTGGTTCATGTGGAACTGAAACGGCGCGGGGTGGCCATCCGGGAGGCGTTCAACCAGATCAACCGCTACCAGCGGGATTCGTTCTGGGCGGGCTGCGGTTTGTACGAGTATGCGCAGATTTTCGTGATCTCCAACGGCACAAATACCAAGTACTACTCCAACAGCACCCGCTACAATGCCATCAAGGACGCCAAACACGGCAAGACGAAAAAGGAAAAGACCAGCAACAGCTTTGAATTTACCTCCTACTGGGCCGATGCAAACAACCGCGTGCTAACGGATCTGATCGACTTTACCCGGACATTCTTTGCAAAGCACACGATCCTGAGCGTGCTGACCCGGTACTGTATCTTTACCTCAGAAAAGATGCTGATGGTGATGCGCCCATATCAGATCACGGCAACCGAGAGGATATTGAACCGCATCGAGATCGCTAACAACTACAAAAAGTATGGCACTATCGAGGGCGGTGGCTACATCTGGCACACCACTGGATCCGGCAAGACGTTGACCTCCTTCAAAACGGCACGGCTGGCATCGCAGTTGCCCTACATCGACAAGGTGTTGTTTGTGGTAGACCGCAAGGATTTGGACTACCAGACTATGAAAGAGTATGACCGCTTCGAGAAGGGCGCGGCAAACTCCAACACCAGCACCACGATTCTGAAACGCCAGCTGGAAAACCCGGAAGCACATATCATCATTACCACGATCCAGAAGCTGGCGACCTTCATCAAGAAAAATCCGGGGCATGAGGTCTACCAGAAGCACGTTGTGATCATCTTTGACGAGTGCCACCGCAGCCAGTTCGGTGATATGCACGGTGCTATCGTTCACAACTTCAAAAAGTACTACCTGTTCGGTTTTACCGGAACACCGATTTACGCAGCAAATGCAGGTACGAGCGGAAAACCCGGTATGAGGACAACGCCTCAGTTGTTTGGCGGTGAACCAAATGAAAAAGGCGAAAAGGTTCTACCACTGCATACCTACACCATCGTGGATGCCATCAACGACAAGAATGTGCTGCCGTTCCGTGTGGATTACATCAAAACGATGGACGCAGAGCCGGACATGGACGACAAGCAGGTTTGGGACATTGACCGGGAAAAGGCGTTCATGGCACCCAAGCGTATTTCTCTGGTGACAAAGTACATCCTTGACCACTTCGACCAGAAAACCTATCGGGGAGACAAATCGTATGAGTTTAATCTGCTGACGAATGTGGCAGAGGTGGCCTCTGCCCAGCGTGGTGCGGTGGATGAAATCAAGCGAAAACAGCGCGTCAGCGGTTTTAATTCGATTTTCTGCGTGGCATCTGTGCCGATGGCAAAGCTGTATTATCAGGAGTTCAAAAAACAGATGGCGGCAGACCCAACCAAGCGGCTGCGCATTGCTACCATTTACAGTTATGGAGCCAATGAAGCGGAAACGGATGGCATTCTGGACGAGGAAAACCCGGAAGATACCTCCAACCTTGACCAGAGCAGCCGGGATTTTCTGGATGCCGCCATTCAGGACTACAACGAGATGTTCCATACGAACTACTCGACGGATGGTGAACGGTTCCAGAATTACTACAAAGATGTATCGCTCCGCATGAAGAATAAAGAACTTGACCTGCTGATCGTGGTCAATATGTTCCTGACGGGCTTCGATGCTACTACGCTGAACACCCTTTGGGTGGACAAAAACCTGAAGATGCACGGTCTGATTCAGGCGTTCAGCCGGACGAACCGTATCTTGAACAGCATCAAGACCTTTGGCAATATCGTCTGCTTCCGCAACCTGCAAAAGCGGGTGGATCATGCGCTTGAACTTTTTGGTAATAAAAATGCAGGTGGCATCGTTCTGTTGCGCAAGTACGCGGATTACTATGAAGGCTATGATGAAGAGGGAAAACACCATCAGGGCTATACGGACATGATCGATGACCTGACGCAGAAGTTCCCGCTGACAGAACCGCAGATCGTCGGAGAGCAGAACCAGAAGGACTTTATCGTGCTGTTTGGTGCACTGCTGCGGATGCGGAACCTGCTGTCCTCCTTTGATGATTTCAAAGGCAACGAGATGATCTCGGAACGGGATTTACAGGACTATTTGGGCCGCTATCAGGATTTGCGGGATGAATGGCGTAACAAGAAGCACGATGAAACCAAAGAGGATATCACGGATGATGTGGTGTTCGAGGTGGAGCTGATTCGGCAGGTCGAAATTAACATTGACTACATTCTGATGCTGGTCAAAAAATACCATGACACCCATTGCGATGATAAGGAAGTGCTCATCACGATTCGCAAGGCGATTGATGCCAGCCCGGAACTGCGTAGCAAAAAGCAGCTGATTGAAACCTTTATTGCAGGGGTCAACGATGTGGATGACGTGATGGCAGAGTGGAACACTTATGTGTCCGAACAGCGGGAGAAAGAGCTTGCAAAGATCATCCAAGAGGAAAAGCTGAAGGAGCCGGAGACACGCAAGTATCTGGCCAATGCGTTCCGTGATGGCGAAATCAAGACTGTTGGCACGGATATTGACAAGCTGATGCCGCCTGTTTCTCGCTTTGGCGGTGGTGGCCGCGCACAGAAGAAGCAGGGTGTAATCGATAAGCTGAAGAGCTTCTTTGATAAGTTCTTTGGGATTGGTGGAAGTTCAATGGCAGAGGATGATAGCAAATAATATTTGATATTAGGAAAAATATCTGCTATAATATTCACAGAGATCCCGCTGGTTGTGTGATACTATCCTGATACTAAAAAATCAGCAAGCCACATCTACTACGGCAATCTCATGGAAAAGTGAACATCCAAGATTAGGCTTACTAAACAAATTTGTTTAGTAAGAATCCGAACTTACCGAGCTCGAGTAATCCCCAATAGCACCATCACCCCGGAGGGGTCCGTGAAAACGGAACCTCCGGGGTTTTTTATCTTTCGGCACGATCAAACAAGCCGTAACTTGGAAAGTGCCTTCTGTATCAGCGCAAACTTTAAGTATTTTGGACCGCAGTATTTTACACAAAAAGTCCAAAACCTCTTTCTTCTCTGCCCGCAGGGGAGTATAATAGAATCCACTGTTTGCAAAATAGGAAAGGGGAAGTATCAACTATGGAATCGAAGCAGAGGCTTTTGGAGCCGCAGCTCGTCCAAACAGGAAGGGCGGATCAGTTCAGTCGCAAGGTGTTCTGCGACGGAATGCGGGACGGTGTGCCCATTGCACTGGGCTACTTTGCGGTATCGTTTTCGCTGGGCATCGCGGCGCGCAAGGCGGGCTTTACGCCGTTTCAGGGGTTTCTTGTCAGCCTGCTGAACAATGCCTCCGCAGGAGAATATGCTGCATTTGCGCTGATCATGGCAAACGCCACCTATTTTGAGGTGGCGGTCATTACGCTGATCGCCAATGCGCGGTATCTGCTGATGAGCTGTGCACTGGCACAGCGCTTTGCGCCGGAAACACCCTTCTGGCATCGGCTGCTCATCGGCTATGACGTCACGGACGAGCTGTTCGGCATTACCATCGCCCGCCCGGGCAACCTGAACCCGTACTATACCTATGGCGCTATCCTGCTGGCGGCACCGGCTTGGGCTTCCGGTACGGCGCTGGGCATTATAGCGGGCAACCTGCTGCCGCTGCGGGTGGTCAGCGCCCTGAGTGTGGCGCTGTACGGAATGTTTTTGGCTATCATCATCCCGCCGGCTCGCAAAGACCGGATCGTTGCGGTGCTGGTCGCCATCAGCTTTGTGCTGAGCTTTCTGTGCAGCTATCTGCCGGGCATCTCGGCACTCTCCGAGGGCACCCGCACCATCCTTTTGACAGTGGCGATCTCCGGCGCAGCAGCAGTACTGTTCCCGGTCAGGCAGGAGGAAAACGAAGATGACGCATAACAATTATATCTATATTGCGGTCATGGCGCTGGTGTCCTATGCCATCCGCATCCTGCCGCTGACGCTGATCCGCAAACCGATCAAAAACCGCTTTATCCAGTCGTTTTTGTACTATGTGCCCTATGTAACGCTGGCTGTGATGACCTTTCCGGCCATCATTCAGGCAACGCAGAGCCCGGCAGCGGGTGCCGTTGCTCTTGTAGTTGGTATTGCCGCCGCATGGTTTGGCGCAAGCCTGTTTCAGGTGGCTGCGGGCTGCTGCGCCGTGGTGTTCGTGCTGGAATTTTTTATCTGATGCCTTATTGCGGGAGAACAAAATGAAGAAGATCCTTGTAACCGGTGCAGGCGGCTTTGTGGGCTCCCGCGTGGTGCAGCAATGGGCGGGGCGTTACGAGTTGTGCACCTTTCCAAAAGGCTTTCTGGAAACAGCAGGGGAGAACGCCGTGCGGCAGGCAGTTCTGCAGCAGCGCCCGGATGGCATTCTGCACACTGCAGCCATTTCGGATACCGGCTACTGCGCCGATCACCCGGAGCAGGCTTACCGCGCCAATGTGGAGCTGCCGGTCTGGCTTGCCCGTGCCGCAGCTGAGACCGGTGCAAAGCTGGTGGCTTTCAGCTCGGATCAGGTCTATGCCGGTATAGAGCAGTCCGGCCCGCTGCCGGAAACAATTCCGTTAAAGCCTGCCAATGTGTACGGGCAGGGCAAACTGGAAATGGAGCAGCGGGTGCAGGCGCTCTGCCCGGGTGCCGTATTGCTGCGCGCCACATGGATGTACGACCTGCCGGGCTACCGGCTGCCCATCCGGGGCAACCTGCCGCTGAATCTTTTGCGTGCAGCGCAGCGGGGAGAATCCGTCCGCTTTTCTGTCCGGGACTTCCGGGGCATCACCTACGTCCGGCAGGCGGTAGCACTGCTGGAAGCTGCCCTGACCCTGCCCGGCGGGGTCTATAACTTTGGCAGTGAAAACGCTGAAAACATGGTACTGACCGCCCGGCAGTTTGCTGAGACACTGGGGATCACGGTCGATATTCAGGAGGCTGACTGGGTAAGGAATCTTGCGATGGATTGCAGCAAGCTGCGGGCGCATGGCATCGTATTTGACACTACACAGGCAGGGCTAACGCGCTGTTTGCGGGATTATGGACTGCTCTGACCGCAGAAACAAAAATTTTTCCGTATCGCACAAAAAACAGAGAAAAGCACGAAAAAAGCAGGGGATTCTGTATGCTGCCAGCCGAATCAGGCTGGACAAATCATGCGGAAGTCCTGCTTTTTTGCTTGTCTGCCGGAGAAAAGTTCACTTGTGGGATGCAGCAATTTTTCATATAAAAGTCATACTTATTTTACATCTTATCTGTATTTTGCTATAATATTTTCGCTTTTTTGCAAAGCATCCGAACCGCATAAACCTTTAAAACCTTGAGGAGAGTGGATTTTTTGAAGGAAGTCAAACTTGAAGAAGCGGCTTATCAGTTTGAAGCCAAAATGTCCCTGCGGCAGGCCATCCCGCTGGGCTTGCAGCATGTCTGCGCCATGTTCGTGGGCAACTTGACCCCGCTGCTGATCATTACCAGCGCCTGCGGCATTGCAGGCGGCGAGTTTGCAGACCTGCAGGTCACCCTGCTGCAGAGTGCCATGTTCGTGGCCGGTGTGGTCACGCTGGTGCAGCTGTTCACCATCGGACCCGTGGGCGGCGCAGTGCCTATCATCATGGGTACCAGTTCCGGCTTTATCGGCGTGTTCAACAGCGTTGTAGGCACGATGGGCGGCGGTGTGCTGGCCTATGGCGCGATTATGGGCGCATCCATCATCGGCGGTATTTTTGAAAGCGTGCTGGGCTTCTTCCTGAAGCCGCTGCGCAGGTTCTTCCCGCCGGTGGTCACCGGCACGGTGGTGCTTTCCATCGGCCTTTCGCTGATCTCGGTGGGCATCAACTCCTTCGGCGGTGGCAACAAGGCCAAGGACTTCGGCTCTGTGGAAAATCTGCTTCTGGCACTGTTCGTGCTGGTGGTCATCCTGTTCTTCAAACACTGGACCACCGGCTTCCTTAGCTCCTCTGCCATCCTCATCGGCATTCTGGCCGGTTATGTGGTTGCTTTCATTATGGGTCTGGTGCTGCCCACCACCGGCGTGACTGCTGATGGCGTAGAGTTCACCAAGGCATGGGTGCTCAACTGGAACAAGGTGGCACAGGCCTCCTGGTTCGCAGTACCCAAGCTGATGCCGGTCAAGGTGGTATTCGATGCCCGTGCGATCCTGCCGGTGCTGGTCATGTTCATCGTTACCGCAGTGGAGACTGTGGGCGATATCTCCGGCGTGATGGAGGGCGGCATGAACCGCGAGCCCTCTGATAAGGAACTGTCCGGTGGCGTCATCTGCGATGGCCTCGGCTCTACCTTTGCCGCACTGTTCGGCGTGCTGCCCAATACCTCCTTCAGCCAGAACGTGGGTCTGGTGGCCATGACCAAGGTGGTTAACCGTATGGCACTGGCCTCCGGTGCCGTGTTCCTGATCCTCTGCGGCCTGATCCCCAAGCTGGGCGCGCTGATTTCCATCATGCCGCAGGCCGTTCTGGGCGGTGCTGCCGTTATGATGTTCTCTTCCATCGTGGTCAGCGGCATCCAGCTGATCACCAAGGAAAAGATGACTCCGCGTCACCTGACCATCGTGTCTGTGGCACTGGGCGTGGGCTATGGCATGGGTGCCAACAGCGGCATTCTGGCACAGGCTCCGCAGGCCTTCCAGCTGATCTGCGGCGAGTCCGGCATTGTTCCGGCCGCCTTTGTGGCGATTCTGCTGAACGTGTTGCTGCCCAAGAACGATATGGCAGAGTAAACTTCAGCCTTTTTGCCGGGCAAGTGCTTCCAGCTGCTGCAATGCCTGCGGGGTATCTGCATCCAGTAGTTCTGCGCTGTCTGCAATGCAGACCGTGCGCACCTGCGCAGGATACTTTTTAAGCAGCACGTTGCCGCCTTTATTTTCCGGCAGGGTGAGCAGTTCCGGAAAGAAGCTGTTTCCAAACAGAACGGGACTTCCGACAAGAGGCGCCGGGCCGTTTTCGGCCACGGCTCCCAGACGGAAGATCTCCCGTTCTGTTTCTTTTTGCCATTCTGCCGGGTACGGCCGCTCCTGGCAGAAGCACTCTGTCATGGCTTCTACCGTCTCCCGGCGCAGCAGGGGCTGATCCCCGGGTAGAAACATACAACCGCTAAGCTCCGGCAGCTGCTCCAGCAGCGCCGAAAGACCCAGCCGAACGGTATCGTTGCGGCCAGGCAGGCTGTGCAGCAGCACCGGGACGCCCTGCGCCCTGCACAGCGCCTGAACCTTCTCCGAGCGGGTCACCACGATGCGGGCGGAGATACCGGGTGCAGCGGTAGCGGCAAAGGCCCGGCAGAGCATGGGCTGGCCGCAAAAATCTGCAAGCAGCTTGTTCGCGCCAAACCGGCGGCTCAGCCCGGAGGCCATGATCACACAGCCGACCGTAAGCGACTTTTTCATACAAATACACCCCTTCAGCAGCATTTTATAATAGTATTATACCGAAAGCTGTGCTAAAATAAAAGCAGAGATATCGCAGCGATAGAAAAGAGAGGTACTGCACATGATGACGATCCGAGAATACAAGCGGGCAGAAAGTCTGGAGGAAGCGTGGCAGCTGAACCAGAAAAAGCCAAACCGCATTTTGGGCGGCATGATCTGGCTAAAGATGGAAACCATCAATGTAGGCACCGCCATCGACCTTTCCGGTCTGGGACTGGATACCATTGAGGAGACCGAGGACAGCTTTTCCATCGGAGCTATGGTCACCCTGCGTCAGCTGGAACAGCACCCGGGGATTGCCGCCTACACCCACGGTGCCATGCGTGAGACTGTGCGCCATATCGTGGGCGTGCAGCTGCGCAATCTGGCAACTGTGGGCGGCAGCATTTACAGCCGGTTCGGCTTTTCGGACGTGCTGACCATGTTCCTTGCCATGGACTGTGATGTAGAGCTGTACAAAGGCGGCATCCTGCCTTTGCAGGAATATGCCCAGCGCCCCTACGACCGGGACGTTCTGGTGCGGCTGATCGTAAAAAAGACACCGATGCAGCTTTATTACCAGTCTGTGCGCAACAGTCAGACCGATATCCCGGTGCTGACCTGTGCCGCCGCCCGGATGGAGACCGGAGATTACCGCATCGTGATCGGTGCGCGTCCGCTGCGCGCCGTGCGGTACGAGCTCCCGGCAGAGCCTGCCCTTGCGCCAGAACAGCTTGCCGCGCAGTTTGCCGAAGGCATAAAGGCGCAGATCGTTACTGGCTCCAATATGCGCGGCAGCGCCGAATACCGCAGGCATCTGGCAGGCGTGCTGACAAAGCGCGCGGTGCTGGAGCTGGAACAGCGTAAAATGCAGGAGGAAAAGTAAATGCAGATCACACTTACATTGAACGGTGTCCGGGTATCCGAGGAAATCGCCCCGGATATGCTTTTGATCGATTTTGTCCGCGCACACGGCTGCAAGAGCGTCAAACGCGGCTGCGAGACCTCCAACTGCGGTCTGTGCACTGTGTTTATGGATGATAAGCCTGTGCTGTCCTGCTCCGTGCTGGCAGCCCGTGCCGATGGGCACAAGATCACCACGCTGGAGGGTTTGCAGGAGGAGGCTGCCGAGTTCGGTGCCTTTATCGCAGATCAGGGTGCAGAGCAGTGCGGTTTCTGCAACCCGGGCTTTATTATGAATGCGCTGGCTTTATTCCGGGAGCAGCCGTACCCCACCGAAGAGCAGGTGAAGGAATACCTTGCCGGAAACCTGTGCCGCTGCTCCGGCTACGAGGGTCAGCTGCGCGGTATTATGAGCTTTCTGGCATGGAAAAAGCAGAAGGAGGGCGTACAGTGAAAACCGTCAACAAACCGTTCCGCAAAAAAGACGCGATGCAGCTGGTTACCGGCCAGCCTGTCTATATGGATGATATCATCCCGCAGGACTGCCTGATCGTCAAGCTGCTGCGCTCGCCCCATGCAAACGCCATCGTCCGCAGCATCAACACCGCTGTTGCCAAAAAAGTGCCCGGCATCGAGGCTGTCTTTACCTGGGAGGATGTGCCGCAGGATGCCCGCCGCTACACGCAGGCCGGCCAGACTTACCCGGAGGCCAGCCCCTACGACCGTCTGCTGATCGATCGCCACGTCCGCTTTGTGGGAGACGTGGTGGCCATCGTAGCCGGTAAGGATGAAAAGTGCGTGGACAAGGCACTCAAGCTCATTAAAGTGGATTATGAGGTGCTGGAAGCCGTGCTGGATTTCCACACCGCAAAGGATAATCCTATCCTTGTGCACCCGGAGGATAACTGGGAAAGCCTTGCCCCCGTGGGCGCCGACAACAAGCGCAACCTCTGCGCTCATGATGAATGCGGCAACGGTGATATCGACGCTGTGCTGGCCGGGTGCGATGTGGTCATTGACCATATATACCACACCAAGGCCTGTCAGCAGGCCATGATGGAGACCTTCCGCACCTATTGCTCCATTGATACTTACGGGCGGCTGAATGTGCTCAGCTCTACCCAGATCGTGTTCCATGCCCGCCGCAACATCGCCAATGCACTGCACATTCCCAAGTCCATGGTGCGTGTCTCCAAGCCCCGCATCGGCGGCGGCTTTGGCGCCAAGCAGACCGCTGTCAGTGAGGTGTACCCGGCCTTTGTGACTTGGATGACCAAAAAGCCCTCCAAGCTCATCTTCAGCCGTGTGGAAAGCCAGACGGCTTCTTCGCCGCGCCATGAGATGGAAATGCACGTCCGTCTGGGTGCGACCAAGGACGGTATTGTGAAGGGCATTGACCTGTACACCCTGTCTAACACCGGCGCTTACGGCGAGCATGGCCCTACTACTGTGGGTCTGTCCGGTCATAAGTCCATTCCGCTGTACGGCAAGGCCGAGGCATTCCGTTTTATCAGCGATGTGGTGTACACCAACCATATGTCTGCCGGTGCATACCGCGGTTATGGTGCTACACAGGGTCTGTTTGCGGTAGAATCTGCCGTCAACGAGCTGGCGCACAAGCTGAACATGGACCCCATTGCATTGCGTCTGAAGAACACTGTGCAGGAGGGCGATGTGATGCCCGCCTACTACGGCGCAGTAAATACCAGCTGTGCGCTGGACCGGTGTGTGCTTAAGGTGCGCGAGATGATTGACTGGGAGCACAAGTATCCCGCCCGGGATATGGGCAACGGCAAGATCCGTGCCGTAGGCATGGGTATGGCCATGCAGGGATCCGGTATTTCCGGTATGGACGTGGGCAGCGCAACCCTCAAGCTGAACGATGACGGCTTCTATACCCTGATGATCGGTGCAGCCGATATGGGCACCGGCTGCGACACTACGCTGGCGCAGATCGCTGCCGAGGTGCTGGATTGCCCGCTGGATAACATTACCGTCTTTGGTGCGGATACGGATTCCTCCCCCTACGATTCCGGCTCCTACGCTTCCAGCACAACCTATGTCACCGGCAAGGCCACTGAAAAGTGCGCTATGAAGCTGCGGGAACAGATCTGCAAGTTGGGCGCGGAGCTGCTGGACTGCCCGGCGGATGCCGTGGAGTTTGACGGTAAGGTCGTGTTTGAAAGCGCCGACCCCACCCGCCAAAAGACCCTGTCCGAGATCGCCTTTGCTTCCCAGTTTGGCCATAAGATCCCGCTGGAATTTACCGAGACCCACACCTCGCCCTTGTCTCCGCCGCCATATATGGTGGGCGCTGCCGAGGTGGAAGTGGACACCGAGACCGGCGAGGTGAAAGTGCTGGAATTTGACGCCTGCGTGGACTGCGGCACGCCCATCAACCCCAACCTGACCCGTGTGCAGGCTGAGGGCGGCATTCTGCAGGGCATCGGTATGACCCTGACCGAGAACATCACCTACGATAGAAACGGCTGCCCGGGGGAGAACTCTCTGTTCCAGTACAAGATCCCTGCCCGCAACGATATCGGCCACATCCATGTGGAGTTTGAGAACAGCTACGAGCCTAACGGCCCCTTTGGCGCAAAGTCCATCGGTGAGGTGGTCATCAATACGCCGCTGCCCGCCATCTCGGACGCCATCTACAACGCCATCGGCACCCGCTTCTACGAGCTGCCCATCACCCCGGAGCAGATCGCCATGGCAGTTGCTACTAAGCAGTAAAGGCGGATGCTGAACGAAAAAGAGCTTCCGTTTCTGGCAGAGA
>OHCQ01000436.1_pt1 | contig 12833 bp, 10 predicted proteins | sample 1566791 | NCBI WGS metagenome assembly OHCQ01 (sample SAMEA3879541, study PRJEB24766) | human gut metagenome | biome: human-associated habitat; feature: feces | place: USA | collected 1985/1987
TGCATTCTTTCTTATTAATTTTTTATTTCTAGTTTTTGGTTTAAATATTTTTACTGTCATGTATGCTAAGCTTCTACTTAAACATCTAAATAATATGTATATTAATATTGCAATTCCTATATCAATTATTTGTGTCGTTTGTATTCCTTTTATTGTTTCCACAAAATCTCTTATGTTTTCCATGTTTAATCTCATCCCTTTCTATCAAGAAAGACACTCACTCTTGACATTGTTTATATACTTGTCAAAAATGGGCGTCTCTGTTAATAATTGGTGTTTCTGTCAATAAGGGGCGGCCCTTTTGACAACTTTTATCCCATATAATCTCTTAATTTTTTAGATCTAGAAGGATGTCTTAGTTTTCTTAATGCTTTTGCTTCTATTTGTCTTATTCTTTCACGTGTTACATTAAATTCTTTTCCTACTTCTTCTAGTGTTCTAGATTTACCGTCTTCTAGTCCAAATCTTAGTTTTAATACTTTTGCTTCTCTTGGTGTTAGTGTATTCATAACCTCTTCTAATTGTTCTTTTAATAATGTATATGCTGCTGAATCTTGTGGTGCTGGGCTGTCTTCGTCTTGTATAAAATCTCCTAAATGGCTGTCGTCTTCTTCTCCTATTGGTGTTTCTAGTGATACTGGATCTTGTGCAATTTTTTGAATTTCCATTACTTTTTCTACTGGTATTTCCATTTCTTGAGCAATTTCTTCTGGAGTTGGTTCTCTACCTAATTGTTGTAATAGGTGTCTTGATGTTCTTATTAATTTGTTAATTGTTTCTACCATGTGAACTGGTATTCTTATTGTTCTTGCTTGATCTGCTATTGCTCTTGTAATAGCTTGTCTAATCCACCATGTAGCATAAGTACTGAATTTATATCCTTTTGTATAATCGAATTTTTCTACTGCTTTTATAAGTCCCATATTTCCTTCTTGAATTAAGTCTAAGAATAGCATTCCTCTTCCTACATATTTTTTTGCAATACTTACTACTAATCTTAAGTTTGATTCTGCTAATTTTTGCTTTGCTTCTTCGTCTCCATTAATTACTCTTTTTGCTAGTTCTAGCTCCTCATCAAAACTAAGTAATGGAATTTTTCCTATTTCCCTTAAGTACATTCTAACCGGGTCATCAATATTAATACCATCAAAGTTCATTGTATTAATATCTTCTACCTTTATGTCTTCTACTTTTTCTAATTCTTCAACATCTGGTTCTTCATCAAAATCGTCTTTTAAAACATCTACTCCCATTTCTTCAAATGCGTCAAATACTTTGTCTATTTGTTCTGGGTTTATATCTCCTAATTCTGTGGCAAGTTCTCCATAAGTTATTTTTCCTTTTTCTTTAGCCTTTTGTACTATATCTTTTACTTTTTTAGTTGTTTCTTCTTTTGTTTCTTTATTTGCATTATCTGTTTTTGTTTCATTCTTTTTTGCTTTTTTATTATTTGCTTTCAAATCTTCAATAATTTCTTCATTATCTTTTTTTGTTCTTGCCATTATTTTACCTCCTATTTAATTTGTGCCAATTTTATAATTAATGTGTGCAATTCTTTTTCCAATTCACTGGCTTTTTCTTTATCTAAACTAGCATTATTCAGACTCTGTATAATTTCGTTTCTTCTTGCCATTAGTTTTTCTTTTTGATAATTATTTATTACATCATCTAATGCTTTTTTATTATCTTCTATTTCGTAATCATCTGCCATAATTCCTGTTAATGCATTTACAACTTGCTCGTCATCTGCAAACATATCTACTAAGCTATTTATATTACTATTTCCTTTTTCAAATTCTTCATACAATCTTCTCATTATTTTTTGATTTGCTTCACTTTTGAAGTCATTTGGATTGATAATGTCTTTTATTTTGTTATATACCTCTTCTCCTCCATCTATTAATAATGAAATAATTATATTTTCTCTTTTTTCTAGTTCTGGATTTATTTCTTTTTCTTGTCTTTTTATTGTTGGTTTTCTAATACTAGAGCTTTCTAATATTTTTGCTCCTTTATTATTTGAATATTCATTTTTATTTATTTGTGCATATATTGCTTCTTTTGATATGTTATAGTCACTTGATATTTTGTCTATATATATTTCTTGTTCAATTTTGTTGTCTACTCCGCCTAATATTTTTGCTATTTCATTCATAAATTTTATTTTGTCATTTGTATTTTCTATGTTTAAACCTTTTTTTAATACTTTTATTTTAAATTCTACTAATGAAATTGCATTTTCTACTAAGTCATTAAATCTTCCATTTCCATATTTTATAACATATTCGTCTGGGTCTTTTGCCCCTTCCATCTGAAGTATTCTTATATCACACCCTAAATTATTTAGGATTTCTAAGCCTCTAAGTGTTGCTGCTTGTCCTGCTGAATCTGAATCATAAGATATAATTACTTTTTCCGCATATTTTCTAAGTAATCTTCCTTGTGCTTCTGTAAGTGCTGTACCACATGATGCAACTACATTATCTATTCCTCTTTGGTGTAGTGATACAGTATCCATATATCCTTCTACTATAATTAGCTTTCTTGTTTTTGTATTTTTTGCTACATTTAATCCATACAAGTTTCTTGCTTTACTATAAACTATATTTTCTGGTGAGTTGATATATTTTGGAAGTGAATTATCTAATACCCTTCCTCCAAAAGCAATAAACCTATTTCTTATGTCTTGTATTGGAAATATCAGTCTATTTTTAAACCTATCTACATAATTATTTCCTTTTTTTATTACTAAATCTGATGCAAGTATTTCTTCTTCTGTAAAGCCTTTTTCTTTTAATAATTTATATAAAACATTGGCGTTTTCGGCATAACCTATACAAAATTCTTTTAATGCTTTGTTATCTAGTTTTCTCTTTTTTACATATTCTTGTGCTGGCTTTGCTTGTGGTTTATATAGTGTTTCATGATAATACATTGCAACTAATTTATTGATTTCGTATACTTTTTCTTTAAGTTCTAATCTTTTTGAATCTACGTTATTCTCTAATGTTGGTAATTTTATTCCAGCCCTATCTGCTAAAATTTCTAGACTTTCTTTAAAATCCACATTCTCTATTTTACTAATAAAATGAATTACGTTTCCACCTGCCCCACATCCAAAGCAATGGAATATTTGCTTGTCTGGTGACACAGAAAAAGAAGGTGTCTTTTCTTTATGGAAAGGACACAAACCGAAGAAATTTCTACCACTTCTTTTTAATATTACATATTGTGATATTATATCTACTATATCGTTGCTATTTCTTATTTCATCTATTAATTCCTCACTATAACGTACCATTTTTCTACGCCTTTCTTTTACATAATTATATTATTCGACAACTAATTTTCAAATCCTTCATATATTGTTTTTCCTATTTAACAAAAAATTAACTGTCTTAGATATATGTCTAAGACAGTTCAACTTCTATTTATTATTTTACATCTGTTATGTTATTTGTATCTGCTCCATTAAATGGAATGAATGTTTTAACAACATTGTGTGGTTCATTACTATTAATTGTTTTACTATATTCTGCAAATGAATTGTTTATTGTGTTATTTATTAATTCTTCCATTTGATCTTTATTAGAATTTTCAGCAAGAGTAAGTTCACTTACTAATATTTGTTTTGCATTAAGTAGCATCTTTTTCTCGCCTGTTGAAAGTCCTTTTTCTTTTTGTTTGAAACTTAAATTTCTAACTACATCTGCTATTTCATAAGCGTCTCCACTTTTCATTTTTTCCATATTGTCTCTATATCTTTTATTCCAATTCATATCCATTTGAGTTGAATCTGTTTCTAATACTTTAAAAACTTTTCCAGCTGTTTCTTTATCTATAATATCTCTTACGCCTATTCCTTCTGCCTTTGCTGTTGGTACCATTACCTTTACTTCACCTGGCATTTTTATTATGTAATAAGCTTGTTTTTCTCCTAAAATATCTTTTTCTTCTATACCTTCTATTGTTCCTGCTCCGTGCATTGGATATACTACTTTATCACCAACATTAAACATTTACAGTCACTCCTTTTTTAGTCTGCTATTTCTCTCTCGACCTTTTTTATTATACCACAATTTTGGTGATAAGTCAAAGGAATTTTTGGTATATTTTACATAAAATTTTTAGAGTTGTTTGTTAGTTGAACCAAAACCGCCTGTTCTTTCGCCTTGTGCAATGTCGTTATCTGTTACCAAATATTTTTGGAAAATTGCTTGTCCAATTCTTTCTCCTTTTTTTATTTCTACATCTTCTGCTTTAAAGTTGAAGAATGCATACATTATGTGTCCATCATTGTCTGGATTTTCATAATAGTCGCTATCTACTACACCTATACTGTTTGCTAGAATTAATCCCTTTTTACCTGGATTAGAACTTCTATTTGCAAGTATTAAAACTTCATCACTTTCCATATATGCTTTTATTCCTGTTTTTACAAGTGTTGGTTTTTGTCCTGGTTTAAAAGCTGGAATTATACAGTCTTCTGCTGCTTCTACATCATACCCTGCTGAATTTTTTGTTGACCTTACTGGTAAATTTATATTACTATTTTCAAATCCTTTTGCTATTTCAAATCCTCTTTTTCTTTCCATTTTTATACCTCTTTTCTTTATTTTTTAACATTATATATTCTTTGCCGTTTTGTGTCAATTACATATTTATTTTCATATATTAGTAGTAACAAATCTTTTATATATATAAACAAATGAGGACAGACCTCTTCGTTTTTAATTTTACTTGTTTTGGAGGTTTATAGTGAATAATACATCTTTAGATAAATTGGATATTAATAAATGTGCTAAAATACATTCTCTTAATTGTAATGGAGATTTAAGAAGAAGACTTCTAGATTTAGGCCTTGTAAATGGAACTAATATAACTGCTGTTCTTAAAAGCCCAACTGGAAATCCTATTGCCTACGAAGTACGTGGAAGCATAATTGCACTTAGAAAAGAAGATTCTAAATTGATTATGATTAATTAGGAAAATTGTAATTTGTGTGAGGGGAATTCTAGGGACTGTCCCTCAAAATCACCAAACCTGGGGATTTTGGGGACTGTCCTGAATTCATCCGGAACTAAACAAATTCCAATTTTTTCTTATGTTTCATTTTTTTATTTTTTGCATATATTATATAAATATTTAAAATGAGGTGATTTTATGGGACTTACTTCTAGTTCCACCGGCACTAAATTGCTAGATAACGATATAGAAGCTTTAAAGTCTAAATGTGATTTTACAATTGCAATAGCAGGCAACCCTAATGTTGGGAAAAGTACTGTTTTTAATTCTTTAACTGGTCTTCATCAGCATACTGGTAACTGGCCTGGTAAAACAGTTAGTAATGCTAGTGGTATAGCCACTTTTAATAACAAAAATTTTCTTTTAGTAGATATTCCTGGTACATATTCAATTATGTCCAATTCTCAAGAAGAAGAAATTGCTAGAGATTATATTTGTTTTGGAAATCCTGATTGTACAGTTGTGGTGCTTGATGCTACTTGCTTAGAAAGAAATTTGAATTTAGTATATCAAATTTTAGAAATTACAAACAAAGTAGTTGTTTGTGTTAATCTACTAGATGAAGCAGAAAAGAAAGGAATAGAAATAGATTTAGATAAACTCTCTTTCACTCTTGGAGTTCCTGTTGTTGGAACTATTGCTAGGAAGAAAAAAACTTTAAATAAATTAATGCAAAGTGTATATGAAGTTTGTACTGAAAATTGTTCTGATGAATTATTCAAAATTGAATATCCAGAATCTATAGAAAATGCAATTACTATTGTTGAAAAAAGTGCTAAGGAACTTTTATGTTCTTCTTTATTTACTAATTATAGATGGATTAGTTTAAAACTCCTAGAAGGAAATTCTAAAATTATTTCATCAATTGAAAATTACCTAGATATAAATTTAGTTGATAATGAAAATATATCTTGCAGTGTTAATAAAGCAAAAGAAATACTAGAAGATAATAATATAAATATATCTAGTTTTAAAGATATTATTGTTTCTACAATTATGTATCATAGTGAAAAAATTAGTTTAGATGTAATACATTGTAAAAGGGAAAATTATTCTGTAAGAACAAATAAAATTGATAAAATACTTACTTCTAAATTAACTGGTATTCCAATTATGCTTTTATTTTTTGCATTAATTTTTTGGATTACCATAACAGGAGCAAATTATCCTTCTGCATTACTAACAAAGTTTTTTAATTATATAGAAACAAAGTTAGTTTTACTATTTGAGCATTTCAATTCTCCTCTATGGCTTATAGATATATCTGTATTTGGATTATATAGAACTCTCGCGTGGATTGTTGCTGTAATGCTTCCTCCAATGGCTATCTTTTTCCCTCTTTTTACTATTTTAGAAGATTTGGGATATTTGCCAAGAATTGCTTTTAATTTAGATAACTTTTTCAGAAAAGCTTGTACCTCTGGAAAGCAAGCATTAACAATGTGTATGGGGTTCGGATGTAATGCTGCTGGTGTTGTTGGATGTAGAATTATAGATTCTCCAAGAGAAAGATTAGTTGCCATGCTTACAAATAATTTTGTACCATGCAATGGACGTTTTCCTTTTTTAATTACAATTTCATCTATATTTTTTGCAAGTTCTGCATTAGGAATATGGTCTTCTATTTGGTCCACATTAGCTGTTATTGCTGTTATAATTATAGGTGTTATTGTTACACTTGTTGTATCTAAAATACTTTCTAAAACGATTTTAAAAGGAATGCCATCCTCTTTTATGCTGGAGCTTCCACCTTATAGAACTCCTCAGTTTGGAAAAATCTTAGTACGTTCAATTTTTGACCGAACTCTATTTGTTCTTGGAAGAGCTGTTAGTATTGCAATTCCTGCTGGAATTATTATATGGCTTTTCGCGAATATAAATATTAGTGGAATTAGTTTACTAACTCATGTTGCTAATTTTTTAGATCCTTTTGCTAAACTTATGGGGTTAGATGGTTATATTTTAACTGCATTTATATTAGCACTTCCTGCAAATGAAATTGTCCTTCCTATAATTCTTATGAGCTATACTGCTGGTGGAAGTTTAATGCAAATTGATGATTTATCAAACATTTCTAATATTTTAATTAGTAATGGTTGGACCATTTTAACTGCAATAAATGTTATGCTTTTTTGCTTAATGCATTTTCCTTGTTCTACAACTCTTATTACAATAAGGAAGGAATCTGGAAGTCTAAAATGGACCACACTTGCATTTTTAATTCCTACATTTTTAGGAATTATTACTTGCATGTTTACAACTGGTGTATATAATTTAATTTTTTAAATTTGATGCACTAGAAGATTCAATTAATTATTTAAAAGAGCAAGGCTATGAATTTAGAACTTTCTATGATTTTGTGAAAAATGGTGAAAAAGGGGTCTGACCCCTTTTTCACCATTAAAATTAGATATTTTCTTTTATTTTGCCTTGTTTGTATGCTGAAAGTAATAGTTTTAAGTCTTCTATTTCTTCTTGTATTTCCTTTCCTATGTCTGTGTCTGCTACTCTTTTTCTTTCTGTTTCTTTTTCATTTACCATTATATCATATTTTATATCTTGCTCTTCTCTTATTGCTGACTCTTTTGAATCAAATGGTTCATTTGCTGCAAGTATTAACCCATAAGAATTATATGTTAATGTGTATCCCGCTCTTCCTGTTTGTCCTCTATAGCTTTTTGCAAATCCTCCGGTCTATTACTAAAAGTTTTCCATTTGCTTTTATTGGACTTTCTCCATCTTTTTCTTTTACTGGTACATGGCCATTTATTATGTGTGAATTTTTTGTTCCTAATCCAAATTCTTTTAAAATTTTATCACATATTTCTTCATTTTCTATTAATGCAAAATATGGATTTTTTTCTTCCTTGTGAGTTTCTTTTTCTTCTACAAAATATCTTTCAAATGTTGCTGCTTTTGCTTTGCCAAACAATGGCGATTTTGGGCCACACCACAAGTACCACATAAAATCTACTGCATCTTTGTTGTTTTCTTTTCCAAAATACGCTTCATTTGCAATTTTTTCTATGCAATCAAAGTATTTTTTCCCTGATATGCTCTCTCCTAATACTTCTATTTTTGAAAATTCTCCATCTTCTTCCATTGGAACACATCCATGGAATAATAAGTTTGAATTAAAGCATTTATACATAGAAGCTTTTGAGTATAAAAATGATATATGTTTATTTAAAGTTTCACTATTTTTAAATGATTCTTGTAATCTATTTATTATCTCTTCTTCTTCTTTTGTTAATTTGTATGGATTTTTGTAATCTACTGTTGGGAAGTTTGTATCATTTAAATTGTATATTTTATTATCTATTTGTATTGTTCCTTTTTCATAGTCTATTTTATCTAATAAAAGTCTTCCATCCATTTTGTATTCTGGGTGCTCTTTTATTATTTGACCTTCTAGCTTAAATTGTATTATAGATATTGCTTTATGGATTTTTGCTATTGATATTTCATCACTTCTAATATATTTGTTGTAGTCAAATACTTTTGGTACAAATTTTTCACAATTATCATCTTTGTATGTTTCTAGTGCAAATGTTGCAAGTGGTCTTATATTTATTCCATAACCGTCTTCTAGTGTATCTATATTATCATATCTACTACATATTCTTATTACATTTGCTATACATGCTTTATTTCCACATGCTGCTCCCATCCACAATATGTCATGGTTTCCAAGCTCTATATCTAAACTATGGAAATTCATTAATGTATCCATTACTAGCTTTGCATTTGGACCTCTATCAAATATATCCCCTATTACATGTAAATGGTCTATTGCCATTCTTTTTATTAGGTTTGATATTGCTACTATAAATTCGTCTGCTCTATCTAATTCTATAATTGAACTAATTATTTGCTTATAATATGTTTCTTTATCTGGTCCACATCCCTGAAGATGTAGCAACTCATCTATTATATAATCAAATCCCTTAGGCATTGCTTTTCTAACTTTAGATCTTGTATATTTTGAACTTACTTCTCTTGCAACTTCTATTAGTCTATATAGATTTATGCTGTACCACTCTTTTATATCTTCTACCTCTTTTTTTATTAAAGCTAATTTTTCTTCTGGGTAATAGATTAATGTTGCTAATTGTCTTCTATCACGTTCTGTTATTTGATTATTAAATATATCTTCTATTTTGTTTCTTATAATTCCAGAGCCATTGTTTAAAATATGAGAGAATGAACCATATTCTCCATGTATATCACTTAAAAATAATTCTGTTCCCTTTGGTAAATTAAGTATTGCTTGTAAATTTATTATTTCTTCTGCAACTTGTTCTATATTAGTGTATTGCTTACTAAGTATTTTTAAATGTCTTTTTAAACTAACTTTTTCTTCCATAATATACCTCACTTAATTAATATATCTCCATCTGATAGTATGGAGGTACTAAGTTATTTATTACTTATTTTAGCAATTAAATCATAATTATTTACTGCTGTAACTTTGCAATTAACAAATTCTCCTACTAATTTAGCATCGCAATCTTTTATTATTACCATACCATCTGTATCTGGTATGTCCATATAGCTTCTACCTACACAAAATTTATGGTCAAATGTTGTATCTTCTACTAATACCTTATACTCTTTTCCTATATAAGATTTTAGTTTTTCTGCAGATATATCTTTTGCGACACTCATTATTAGATTATATCTTTTCTTTTTAGTTGCAGGATGTATTTGTTCCTTTAATCTTGCCGCTGGTGTTCCATCTTCTTTAGAATATGTAAATACTCCTAATTTATCAAAATATCCTTTTTTAACAAATTCATATAGTTTATTAAAATCCCCTTCTGTTTCTCCTGGGAATCCCACAATTAATGATGTTCTTAATATTACATCTGGTATTTGTTTTTTTATTTTATTAATTAGTTCTTCTATTTGTTTTCCTGTTGTTCTTCTATTCATTCTTTTTAATACAGAATCTGATATATGTTGAATTGGTATGTCAAAATAATTACAGATTTTTGGGTTGTTCTTAACTGTTTGTATTAATTCATCTGTTATGCTTTCTGGGTATGCATACAAAAATCTAATCCATTCAAAACCGTCAATTTTGCAAAGCTCATTTAGTAAATCACTTAGTTTTGATTCTCCATATAAATCTTCTCCATATCTTGTTGTGTCTTGTGCAATTACTATTAGTTCTTTTATTCCAGCCACCGCTAATTTTTTAGCCTCTTCCAATACTTCTTCCATTGGTCTACTTACATAAGGTCCTCGTATATATGGTATCGCACAATATGTACATCTATTGCTACATCCTTCTGCTATTTTTAAATATGCTGTTTTATTTCCTGTACTTATTACTCTATCCATATAGCACAAATTATTTATAGTATCTGGCTTTTCTTCTTCGTCTAATAATTCAAGAATTTTATTCCAATAGTTTGTATAGTCATTTATTTCTATAAATAAATCTACTTCTGGAAGTGCCTTTTGTAGTTCTTTTTTATATCTTTGAACTAAGCACCCCATTACCACTAAATATTTGCATGTTCCATTTTCTTTATGTTCAGCCATTTCAAGTATTGTATTTATTGCTTCTTGTTTTGCTGATTCTATAAATCCACATGTATTAACTATTATTATTTCTGCTTTTTCTACATCATTTACTATTTCAAAGTTGTTCTTTTTAAATAGTCCTATTGCCATTTCTGTGTCTATTAAATTTTTTGAACAACCTAATGATACAAATCCTACTTTCATTTTTTACCTCTTATTAATAATCATCATTATTACACATATTTTTTCTTGTCATTTCTAATAAGTTTAGTTTAGTAAATCCTAATATTTGTGATTTAGTTCTATCTTTTTTTAAACTCTGTGCTAATAATTCTATTATTTCTTTTTTATTTTCTTCTTCGTGCATATCTATATAATCTATTATTATAATTCCGCCAATGTCTCTTAATCTTAATTGTTTTGCAATTTCTGTTGTTGCTTCTTTATTTACTTTAAACACAGTCTGTTCCAAATTATTATTTCCTGTATATTTCCCTGTGTTTACATCAATTGCTGTTAAGGCTTCTGTTCTATCAATTGTAATAAATCCACCGCATTTAAGCCATATTTTTCTATTGCTCATCTTTTCAACTTGGCTTCTTAATGAATGCATTTCTAATAAATCTTCGTTTTCTTTTAGTTCTAGTTTTATTTTCTCTTCCATGCCCATACTTTTTAGAATGTCATTTACATCTTTATATGTCTTTTTATCATTAACTATAACTTTATTTAAGTTTTGATCTACAACATCTATTAAGGTTCTTCTAAGTAATGCTTTATTGTCATACACTAATTTGGGACCATTTAATTTATGTTCGTCATAATCTTTCTTTATTTGCTTCCATTTTTTTATCAATCCGTCTAAGTCTTGCTTTAATAGTTCTTCATTTATATTGTTACTTGAAGTTCTTATTATTGCTCCATCGCCTTTTGGTAGAACTTGTTTTACTATATTTATTAGCCTACTTCTTTCGCTCTCATCTTCTATTTTTTGAGATACTGTTACAAAGTTTGTATTTGGCATAAAAACAACAAATCTACCTGGTAAATTTATATGTGTTGAAACCCTTGCTCCTTTAGATTCTGTTCCGTCTCTTTTTACTTGTACTAATATTTTTGTTCCAGCATTTATTATGTCTGTTATATCTTTTCCTTTTATTTTATTATTTACATCTGTTTTTGTTTCATCTTCCTTAGGCAATAAGTCTTTTAAACGTATAAATGTATTTCTTTTATCACCTATATCGATAAAAGCTGATTGCATTCCTTGTAGTACACTTTGTACTTTGCCACAATATATATTTCCTTCTAGTCTTTGATGATTTTCATGTTCCTCATGTTTTTCTACTAGTATTCCATTTTCTACTAGCATTATAGTTTTCTTATCTGGTTCTTTGTTTATAATTAGTTCTAACATTTATGTCTCCTTTAATTAAATCTATTCATTGCAACATCTATTCCACTTTTTAATATTTCTATTACACTTTCTGCTGCTTTTTCTATACTTCCATCTAATATTTCTTTTTCTCTTTTAGGTATAGGACCTATTACATAATTTATCATATCTTCTTTATTCTCTGGTGACCCTATTCCTACTCGTACTCGTATAAAATCTTCTGTATTTAAATTTTGTACAACCGATTTCATTCCATTATGTGTTCCTGCTCCGCCTTTTGCTTTTAATCTAATATCTCCTATTTTTAAGTCTATATCATCATAAATTACTATAATATTTTTATTTTTATTTACCTCGGCAAATTTTTGTAAATCATTTGGTTCAAAATTTTGTTTATTCATAAATTCTTTTACAAATTTTGATATCTCGTCTTTGGTTTCATCCTCAACCGGTATCCATGCTGAACTACAATGGTCTAATCTATGTAATAGTCCTTTCATCATGCAATAATCTTTGTATATTTCATCAAATTCAGTTATTCTGGCTTGTCCTTCTACCATTCCTAAATATGTTATTTTTAATTCTGGTACTTTGATTTGTAATTCATTTTCTATTTGAGGAATATTAGGTTTTATATCTTCTTCTATTATTTTTTTTAACAAATCTCCATCTATATGTATTGTATTATTTCTTTCATGATGATAGTAAATTGCTTGATATACTAGCTTTCTTTCTGTTTTTGTTAGTCCATATTCTTTATATGGTACAAACATTGGAGATATTTGTTCGTGTTTTATTTGTTCATTATTAAATTTTGTTTGTAGCAATGATTCTCCAATATTTTTTCTTATTGCATTTTGAAATCCAGAATATACCTTTC
>OHCQ01000443.1_pt1 | contig 12504 bp, 9 predicted proteins | sample 1566791 | NCBI WGS metagenome assembly OHCQ01 (sample SAMEA3879541, study PRJEB24766) | human gut metagenome | biome: human-associated habitat; feature: feces | place: USA | collected 1985/1987
TAAATTACAAGAAAAAACAAGTGCCATTTAACGTTTTTCCCCACCCAACTGAATTTCAGTTATCCCCGACTGCAACAAAAGGCCCCATATACGGGGCCTTTTATTGTTTCGCGCATTTTATAATTATATTTGTTGGAATATACCATATTGGTGTATAATGCTATTAGAATGCGAAAGGAACCGTACTAAATAATGTCCAACGACGTGCGCTTGACTACTATGACCTCCTGCGGGGGGTGAGCGGCTAAGATAGGTCCGGGGGTACTGGACGCGATGCTTTCCACTCTTCCGAAAAATTCCGATCCGAAGCTTATAGTCGGCTTTGATACGGCTGACGATGCGGCGGTATATAAGATAAACGACGACACGGCCATAATACAGACCGTGGACTTTTTCCCGCCTATGGTGGACGACCCGTACACCTTCGGACAGGTGGCGGCGGCAAATGCCCTAAGCGACATATACGCTATGGGAGGTACGCCCAAGCTGGCGCTCAACCTGTTCTGCTTTCCGTCAAAGAAGCTGCCTCAGGACGCCATAAAGGCAATACTTGCGGGCGGCGCCGATAAGGTGCTGGAAGCGGGCGCCATACTCTGCGGCGGCCATACCATAGAGGACCCGGAGCCGAAATACGGGCTTGCCGTGACAGGATTTGTAAGACCAGATAAGGTGCTTTCCAACTCCTCAGCAAAGGAGGGCGATCTTCTCATACTTACAAAGGCTATAGGCAGTGGAGTGCTCACTACCGCCGCAAAGGCACAGCTCCTTTCGGGAGAGTACGAAAAGTCCCTTATAGCTGCCATGACCGCCCTCAACGCAAAGGCGCAGCAATCCATGCTGAAATATGAGGTGAATTCCTGCACTGATATAACCGGCTTCGGCCTTATGGGCCACGTCCGGGAGATGGCTGAGGGCAGCGGTTTTACTGCCGAGATAAAGGCGGACGCGGTACCTATACTTCCCGGCGCGCTGGAATTTGCCAACATGGGCATAATTCCTGCGGGCGCATATCGCAACAGGGAATTCATAGAGGACAAGGTAAGCATATGCGAGACGGTAAACAGGGCGGTGTCCGATATACTGTTTGACCCGCAGACCTCCGGCGGCCTGCTTATAAGCCTGCCGGAAAATCAGGCCCACAGGCTTTTGGACGATATAAAGGCTCATACGCCTGATGCTGCCATAATAGGCTGCATAAAGGCCAAGGGAGAGCATGCGATAGAAGTAGTATAAAAAATAAAAACGGAGGGTATGAGTTTATGAAGCTGGCGATAAGTGCGCCGAGGGGAAAAATGGGCAAGCTTGTGACTAGAGAAGCGCTGAAGCGGTCCGGCGATTTTGAGATTGTGGGCGGCATAGGCCCCAGGGGCAGGGACTACATAGGCTGTGACATGAGCGTTGCCGCAAAGACAGACTTCGTAGGCGCAAACACCTATGACGACGTGGAAAAGGTAGTTGCCATGAGCGACGGCGTAGTTGATTTTTCCACCACTGAGGGCGCCATGGAAGTGGCACGGGCTTGTGTAAAGTACAGAAAACCCCTTATGCTGGGCACTACCGGCTTTACAGAGGAGCAGATGGCTGAGCTTGAGGAGTGCGCCAAGACCATCCCCATACTCATCGCCCACAACACGTCAAAGGCCGTTAATCTGGTATACGAGATAGCGCGCATGCTCACAGAGTCCATAGGCGATGAATCCGATATCGAGATAATCGAAATGCACGATAACAAGAAGCTGGATGCTCCCAGCGGCACCTCAAAGGAGCTGGGGGAGATAATCGCAGGCGTCCGCGGTGAAAAGCTTGCCGATGTTGCGGATTACGGACGCAAGGGCAGGGGACTGCGCGAAAAGGATCATATCGGCTACCATTCCGTAAGGGCGGGGGACATCTCCAGCACACATACCCTCATATTCGGCATGGAGGGAGAGCGCATAGAGATAACCCACAGGTCGTATGATTTCGGCACCTTTGCCAAGGGCGCGCTGGATGGGATACTGTTCCTTCAGGGCAAAAAGCCCGGGGTATATGCTTACAGGGAAGTGCTGGGGCTGTAATTTAAGGATAAAAACCGGGCAAAAAATTTTACCCGGTTTTTATTTTTTGTTATTGACTCTGACGCTGCGTAATACGTTATGCTGAATTCGCACGGGAGGTGTTGAGAAGATGAAGACGGTAAAGGAAGTTAGCAAATTGGCCGGTGTGAGCGTGCGCACGCTGCATTATTACGACACCATAGGGCTGCTGAAACCCGCCAAGGTTACAGTGGCCGGGTACAGGCTGTATGACGATACGGCGCTGGAGCGGCTTCAGGCTATATTGCTTTTCCGCGAGCTGGAATTTTCTCTGAAGGAGATAAAGAGTATCATGAACAGCTCGGGCTTCGACAGACGGAAAGCTCTTGAACAGCAGATAAAGCTGCTTGAGCTGAAGCGGGAGCATCTTGACAATCTGCTCGACTTCGCCCGTGGAATAAAAGCGATAGGAGTGAGAAATTTGAGTTTTAAGGCATTCGATACGTCCAGAATAGATGAGTACGCGAGAAAGGCAAAGGAAGCCTACGGCAATACCAGGGAGTACAAGGAGTTTCAGGAGAAGGATAAGGACAGGAGCAGCGCGGAACGGGACGAGCTAAATCAGGGGCTCATGGATATAATGGCGGAGTTCGGCGCAATAAAGGATACCGATCCTGCAGGAGATGCGGCGCAGCAGCTCGTAAACAAGCTTCAGGGTTACATAACCGAGCATTTTTACAAGTGCTCTGATAGTATATTGGGCGGCCTTGGCAAGGTATATTCCGGCGGCGGGGAAATAAACGACAATATAGACCTTGCCGGAGGCGAAGGCACCGGGAATTTCATCGACCGCGCCATACAGGCGCACCGCAAGTAAAAAACAGCAGACCCGCAGCTATACTGCGGGTCTGCTCAGTCTGATTCAAATATTATCTCTGTAAGCTGTCGAGGCTGCTATTTGGGCAGCCTCTTGCCGCACTTCGGGCAGTACTCAAAGCCGCCGTCCACACCTTTGCCGCAGTAGGGGCAGAAGGATGAGGTGGTAAAGCTGCTCTTTTGCGCAGTATCGTCACGGCATTCGGTGCCGCCAAAGCGCTGCTCGAGCGGGTCAGGCTCCTCTCCTTCATCGGTTATGTCGAAGGAAGAGTAGCGGTTTTTACCGGTGGCGTTTTTGTAGTTATAAGCAGCCTGCACTATGCCCATTATTATGAAAATTACGCCGAATATGGGGAAAAACGCCGGCGCGCCCATACGTGCCGCCATGATCGTCCAGAATATGCCGAATACTATTGCGAATACAGAGCCAATAAATTTCATCCCGGAAGGCCCTCTGCCCGGCTTTACGCTTTTCATAAGATTTCTCCTTTACTCGTTTCTTATTGCATTGAGTGGGCTCAGCCGCATTGCCCTGATGGCCGGATAAAGGCCGGAGAGCATCGCCACAGTCACAGAGAAGAGCACTGCGCCTACCGCAAGATAAAAGGGTATTATGCTCTTGAATCCGCTCTCGCCCACAAAGTGATTTATCACTGCTGAAAGACCATAGCTTATGCCCAAGCCCGCAGCGCCGCCGAAGAAGCCTATATAGGCAGCCTCGGTGAGAAACAGCTCCGCTATGTTGTCCATACGACAGCCCAGCACCTTTATTATGCCTATCTCCTTGGTGCGCTCGTATATGCTCATCATCATGGTGTTCATTATGCCTATGGCTGCGACCAGCAGCGATACGCCGCCTATGGCGCCCAGCAGGTACTGTATCTGCTGCATCTGCTTTTCGGCCTGCTTAAGAGCGTCATGAAGGGAGCTTGTGCCGTACCCCATCTCGTCTATGGCGGCCTTCACCTCGGATACGGCGTCGGTGCTTTCGCACTTTACCATTACGCGGTTGTAATTCTTGGTATCAAGCTGCATATAGTCGCTGTTTTCCTTGGCGAGCTTCTGCACCGCCTCTATATCCATAAGGCAGTACCACGAAAACTCGTTGTTGCTTGGGGATACGATGCCTATGGGGTCTACGCGGTAGGTCTTGCCGGGGGCCGGCTGGCTATCGCCGTCGCCCGGCAAAACCGGATTATTATTGTTGTAAACGTTGTTATAGTCGAAGGTGAGCTGGAATTTTGACTCCATTGTGACCTTGGGATTGCCGTCGCGGTCCACCGCCTGCTTGCCGGTATTGGGGTCGTAAAACCAGTTCAGCACATCCTGGCTCAGCACCATCTCATAGCTGGAGCTGCCGCGCTTGTACTTGGGGTAGCGGCCCTCCGAAAGCTCCAAACCGAACTCCTCCGCTACGGAGCTGTCTATAGCCAGTATGCTGCAATCGGCCATCCATTTGCCGCTTTTAAGTATGCCGTAGGTCTGTATCTGGGGCATAACGGCTTTTACGCCGGGTATCTTTTTGATAGTTTCGACCGCCGTTTTGTCCAGCTTTTTCTCGGTGCTGGTGCCTCCGGCAGCGGTTTCCTTATAGCTCCAGCGGCTGACGGTAATATTTGTAAGGCTGCCCATGCTGGCATAGCTCTCCATTGTGGATTTTTTTATGCCTATGCCAAGGCTCATCATGACGACTATAGAGGAAACACCGATGACCATGCCCAGCACAGTGAGCACGGCTCTAAGCTTTCTCCGCCACAGGTTCATGAAGGCGGTCCTTAAAATATCGGTAAAACGCATTTAAACATCGTCCTCCAGGCTGCGCGCCCTGCGCTTTTTGAGCTTCTTGAAGCCGAAGAAGCCGCCTCCGCCCAACGCGCCCGCGCCTATAACCCAGCCCCACCAGGGGAAGCCCTTGGAGCCGCCCTCCATGCCGGGGTCTGTCATGCCGCCTTCCATGCCTTCGCCTCCCATGCCCTCCATGCCTTCCATGTTTTCCATACCGGCATTGGGGTCCTCCACGTGGAGCGTAAAGGGAAGCCGCTCCTCGCCGGGCTCGCCGTATACATCCTCGTAGGATATTACTACGGTGCCCTGTATATCCCCTGCCTCAGACGGTATTACGGATATATCTGCCGCAAGGGTGGAGCCGGCGCTGAGGGTGCCGCCGAAGTAGCTCTCTTCAAGCTTGAGGCCATTTCCCTCCACGTCGACGATGCAGTTATAAACGCTGGAGCGGCCCATGTTGTACATTTTGATGGACATGCTGGTACTTGAATCCAGATAGGACACATCGTCATATACCGTAGGCTCGTCGCACTTCAGCCTGATCTTTTGCAGTATGGGCACGGCTATAGTTTCGTTGGCGGTATGGGCCGCGTTGGTGCTGGCGGATTCATAGCTGAAATCCACATTGAGGGTATATGCCTTTGCCGTCGCGTCGGGCGCGGTCTGGAGGGATACCTTCTGGCTGCTGCTCTGGCCCTTGCCTATTTTGGATATATACAGCGTATTGCTGCCGCCGCTGGCGGGAACTATGGTCGCCGTTTCGCCCGCGTCCTTTATGTGTATCTGCACGTTTTGCAGGTTGGTGCTGTCGGATGTATTCTTTATGGTGAACTCCAGATCGAAGGTCTCGCCAGCGTAAATCTTGTCCGAGCTGAGCTTGTAGCTTTCGATTATAAGCTTCGGCACCGAGGTGGTGGTATCCTTGTCGCTGGTGGGCGACAGGCCCTTGCGGACGTTTACGAAAAGGCTCACCGTGCCGCTCTTGAGGTCGCCCTCGTCATTGCGGTAGGTGACGTTGAAGTCCACCTGCTTTACGCCTACGGTAGCCTTCTTGCTCAGACGCAGATGGTACAGGAACTCCACCACCTGCCCCCTGCCTATGGAGCCGGGGTATGAAAGGGTATAGTCTACCAGATCTATATCGAAGGGGAACTTCTCTATGTCGTTGCTGAGCACCGGCGTTACCTTGAGGTCATACACATAGCCGTTGGTGCAGGTAAGGGGCAGCCGCACCTCCAGCTGGTCGCCGTAATCGCCTGATGGCGTAAGCACGCACACGCCGTTGCTGTCAACGCTTGATGTGCGGATACGGAACTCGCTGTCCTCCTTTTTTGGTTCCTCTGTCTGGGCATTATCTGGGGTTTCACCCGCGCTGCCCCCTTCGCCGGCATTGCCGCCGGTGGGAGAAGTGCGTTTTATAGTAAAGCTGTATTGGCAGGAAGCAACTTTGCTGTTGGTTTTATCCTCACCATCGTAATAGTTGAACAGAAGCATGACGCGGCAGGTTTCCGATGTGCTCGAATCAACCTTTACGGTAAATTGAACAGGAGTCTCGCCGGTCGGTATTTTTACATAGTGCGTATCAGTATCAGGAGTAAAGCTGGCACTCAGCACAGCATTATCTGCATTGTTGTCGGCTGGCTGAATGACCCTTAAATATGCGTTGTTAGGTGTGCTATTGGTGACAGAGACCGAAACATTTACGGTCCCGTCAACTTCCTTAAAGCTCCTATTGTCCTGCTTAATGGTGATCTCGTTTTCTGCATACGCAACCGAGCATACCGACAGCGCCATAGCCATGGCAAGTACTATAGTAATAACGCGCTTCATTGTTTTCCTCCGTGTTAAGCTTCCTTCTTTATTTCTTCCCTGATCTCGGCCTTGTCGCCTACGGTTTCGTGGCGATTGAAGTATATATCCGTTATGCGGCCGTCAAGTATGTTTATTACCTTGTCCGCATACGCCGCCATATTGGGGTCGTGGGTGACCATTATGAAGGTCTTGCCGTGGCTCTTTACCGTATCGCACATGCTGTGCATTACATCGTCCGACGTTTTGGAGTCAAGGTTGCCGGTAGGCTCATCGGCGAATATTATGTCCGGGTCCGTGACCAGCGCCCGCGCTATGCCGACGCGCTGCTGATGATGGCCGAGTGCTATTTCTATAAGGAAAACTACGAAAAGGCGGTCGAATACCTCGACATGACCCGCACGCGCGCCAATCTGTCCAAGTACACCTTCCGCACCCCCGCGCGCCTCGAGGAGGAGATCCGCAACGAGCGCGCCCGCGAGCTTTTCGGCGAATTCCAGCGCAAGTACGACCTGGTCCGCTGGGGTATCTGGTACGAAGCCGTAACGGACAACAGCGACTACGCCTATCTGCAACTCAACACGGCTAACAGCCGGATCAAACCGTGCCACCGCTACTACCCCATTCCCGACACGGAGGTCACCTACTCGAAGAACAACCTCGACAACAACGAATACAAGGCTTACGGCTTGTAATAATCCGAAACTTTCAGACGAATGAAAACAATATTCAATAAACAGAAAAGATCGGTCGCCGGCGTACTGATCGCCCTGACGGCCCTGACGACGGCCCTGACCGGCTGCCAGGAGGATTTCGAGCTGGACCTGCCTCTGGCGGTCTCGGCGCGCGAACTTTCCCTGACCAAGGATGCCGGTTCGACGCACGTGCTGGTCTACTCGAACGGCGACTGGACGGCGCGCTTCACGCGTCCCGTGAAGTGGGCCTCCCTCAACAAACTCCAGGGATACGGCAATAACGAAATCGTATTCACCTATTCGGCCAACTACGGCATTTCGAGAAAGATCGGCGTCGTGTTCGAGAAAGGTTCCCTGACCGATACGGTGATGTTCTCGCAGGCCGGAGCCATCACCGACGCTTCGCTCTCGTTCTCGAAACCGGCGGTTACGCTGCTGAAGTCCCGGTCGCAGATCTTCACGCCGATCAGCACCAACCTGCGCTACTGCATCGACGATCTGGAAGCCAGCGTCACCTATTACGACAACGACGGCCTGCCCAACGATCCCGTCACCGTCCTGACCCGCGCCGAAGAGGGCGAAGAGGGCGGCGAAGGCGAAGGCGGCGACGAACCGCAGGCGCAGCCCGTCGAACCGTGGATCTCCAACGTCTCGGCCACCTACAAGGGAATCACGTTCGAGGTCACGGACAACGACTCCGGATTCGCGCGCATCGCCGATCTGACCCTCTTCATCGAAGACGCCAAGGGCGAGATCACCAAATCGGTGCTCACCGTCACGCAGGGCATCGCCCTGCCGGCGCTCAAGCTGGACAGCAATGCCGAAACGTACGAAGGTTACGCCCAGGATTGCGCGGTTCCGGCCACGACCAACAACCTCGTGCCCTACTCCGACCAGATCGGTTACGACGTGGCGTACGACGTTCCCGTCGCGGAGGGCGCCGAGTGGATTCTGAAGCCCGCGATCACCGACGACGGCCTGACGTTCTCGCTGGCCAAAAACGAGGGTTCGGAGCCGCGCACCGCCACGATCCGGCTCAACTTCACCGACGAACACGGCAACTCCGTTTCGGCCTCGTGCAAAATCACCCAGAAGCCCTACCCGACCGCTGCCGATTTCGCCGCGGTGCGCGCCCTGACTCCGGGCGAGATCACGCTCCAGCAGTATATCGAAGGCTACATCGTCAGCGACCCCGACAGCAAGAACGTCGTTTCGAGTCCCCAGACCCAACAGTTCTTCTTCGACCGCGGCGAAAACGACCGGACGGCCTATATCGAGAGCCTCGACGGCAAGTGGGGCTTCTGCCTGAAATTCGCCTCCTCCGAAGACAACACGCCGGCCCGCTTCTCGAAGGTGCGCCTCTCCCTGAACGGGGCCACGCTCGAAAAGAAGAACTCCCCCGAGTGCTACACCATCACGGGACTTACTGCGGCCAACATCCTCGAAACCTCGACGCCCGACGAGTTCAAGATTCCGGTCAAGACGAAGACGATCGGCGAACTCACCGACGACGACATCTTCACGCTGGTGTCGGTCACCAACCTCGAAATCATGTGCAAGGACGGCGCCTACACCAACTGCACCGACGGCTATTCGTTCAAGGACAACATCAACCCGATCGGCACGGCTACCGCCCCGCGCTGGGACGTGGCCCCGCTGATGTGCTACGACAACACGGGCCGGACCATCTACATGCTGACCAATACGGCCGCTCCCTGGCGGCGTTTCAGCTCGGGCCGCGACCTGGATTTCAACTCCGTCGTACCGCAGGGTTCGGGCACGTTCCGCGGCATCGTCGTGGCTGACGACGTCGCCCCGATCCGCTTCGGCGACCTGGGCCGCTACCAGTTGCGCGCCATGACCGCCGAGGAGATCGCGCTGACCGACGAACCGTTCTCGAAAACCGTCGTCGAGTGGAACTGGAACGACCGCAAGACCGACCTCATACCGGAGATCGGCGAAGGCGAGATCAATAAATACGGCGCCACGCAGGGTGCCGCAGCGGACTTCAACAACGTCGTCTGCTCGGGCAAGGGAGGCGCCTCCTCCGAACAGAAAGGTCTGGTGGCAAACGGCGGCATCACGTTCACCCAGCAATGGTGGGATTTCGACGCCGACAAGGGCAAATACTTCGACATTTCGTTCTCCACGCAGGGAATCAGCGGTTCGAACATGGTCTTCGGCATCGTCTGGGGCCACGGCTCGATGAGCAACACGACCCTCTCCGGCCCGGCGCACTGGAACCTGCTCTATTCGGTCGACGGCGGAGCGACGTTCCAGGCCGTTCCCGACAGCCCGATCATCAAGAAGCGTTCGATCACGTGGTGGTCGACCACGTCGCAGGATTCGACCCCGGGCTTCACCGAGCACCTGCGCAAACTGCCCGCCGACTGCTTCGGCCGGGAGAAAGTGGTTCTGCGCTTGCAGGTGGCCGACAAGGTTACCGACATCGACCCCAAAGCCACGTCTTCGAACTACCTGACGGCGCTGGGCATCGAGAAGGGAACGCTGACGCCGTCCGTTGCGGCCGGTAACAGCCAGGCCCGTATCGGAACGATAACGGTACGCTACAACTAAACGAATTGCGGTCGCGCGGCGGATGCACCGTCCGCCGCGCACGGCCGGAACAAACAACAACGAATAAAACGTATAGAATATGAACTGTCGTAAATCGATATTTAAATTTTTAGGCATTGCGGCCGTATGCGCAGCCTCGGCGGCCTGCAGCGTCGACGACGCCGACGATCTGGCCCTGGTCAAACTGGGCGCGCTGAAGAAGGAGTTCGTCGTCGAAGCCGATGCGAATACGTTCGACATCGACATCTACGCCAACAGCGCCTTCCATATCGAGCGTATCAACCAGGCCGACTGGATCAGCCTGACCTGCGGTGAGACGGAGGACGGAAAGGGCGCCATCACCGCCGAATGCGAATTCAACGAAGGCTTCAAACGCAAAGCGGGCTTCGTGCTCTGCTCCGACGTGGACGCGCGCCGCGACACGGTCTACGTCAAGCAGAAGGCGCTCGTGGACGCCAAGATCGAGTTCGCCAACTCGTCCGTCATCGTCGCCGGAGCCGGCGGCGAGAACATCTCGCCGATCGAGACCAACATTCCCTTCTCGGAGATCACGGTCGACATCGAGTATGCCAAGGCCGACAACGCCGATTGGATCGAGAGTCTCGAAATCGTGGATTCCGAGAGCGAAAATCGCAGTCTGGCCATCACGACCGAGGCGAACGCCGCAGATGAAATCCCGCGTTCGGCTACCGTGTCGCTCTCCTTCACCGACGGCTGGGAGGAGACCGTCTCCGTCGAATTCAACCTCCTGCAGCGCACGGCGAAGGAGACCCTCGGACGTCAGATCACATTCGAGGAGTTCCGCCAAACGTATGCCATGAACAAGAAGGTCGAAGACTACGTCATCCTCGAAGGCATCGTGGTGAGCAACACCAAGAGCCACAATGCGGGCGAGAACACGCAAAGCACGACCGCAAAGATCGACTACAGCATATCGGAGCGGACCGTCTACCTCGAAACCTACGACGGCAAATACGGCATCGCCGTCCAGACCGCCACGGCCGAAGACAACGTCTTCGAACAGTACGACCACGTGCAGATTCTCATTCAGGGCGCCTCGGGCTACCTGGTCGAGACCCCCGACCGCTATGAACTGCGCAACGTCACCAAGGCGATGGTCATTTCGCGCATCGCGGGTTCGGCATCGGACGTTCCCGTGAAGGAGAAGTGGATGAGCCAGCTCACCGACGACGACATCTACACCTACGTCACCCTGAAGGACGTCGAGTTCCCCGTACGCAAAGGCGCAATCACGCCCATCAACGAGGGCTATGCGATCGGCACGGGCGCAAGCCGCATCAGCAAATACCCGCTGCTCGTGCGCGACATCAACGGCGATGACATGTACATGCTGACCAACACCAACTGCGCCTACCGCAGCGACGGCACGCGCCTGCCCTACGGCTCGGGCAAGATTTCGGGCGTCATCGTCCACGAGCGTTTCTCGCGTTTCGAATGGCGCGACGGAGCCGACCCGGCCGAAATGGACGACGATCCGACGCTCGGCTTCATCGGCCGCTACCAGATCCGCCACCAGACCAAGGGCGACATCTGGGACAACATGCAGAACAGCGTCGAAGACAGTTTCTCGGCCCTGCTGACGGAGTACCGCTACTGGAATCCCGACAAAGAGAACAAGGTCCAGAAACCCACCTACGGAACGAACGGCTACCTGACGCACACCTATCAGGAGAAGTACACCGGCTCCGCCAGCAAAGAGTACCTGCAGGCCACCTTCCAGCAGCACATGTGGGGCGGCGGAACCTACGAATACCTGGGTCCCGTCGGCAACAATGCCTCCTATATCTTCGGAGCCAACTTCGGCAACAAGAACGGCATCGGCGTAGTGATCGACCCCGCGAAGGAGAGCTGGAATCCGCTGATGGACGATCTGGTGAGCCGCAATCCCGACGGAACGCTGGAGTGGTGCGGTCCCTATGCCAAGGATAAAAACGCGGCAAACGGCACGGGTGGCTGGCCGGGCAACAATGAGATTGCGACGAATTCCACGCAAATCAACTACAACGGCAGCACGGGTATGCGCGGCAAGGGGAATGTATACGGTTCCTGCTACACCGCCTTCGCCAACCACTTCTGGTGGGACGACGACACCGACCGCCCCTACGCCTGGCTGATCAACTTCTCGACCGAAGGCATCACGACATCGCATATCTCGATGCAGATTTCCGTTATGAACACGCAGCAGAGCTTCTTCTCGCCCCGTTTCTGGTGTGCCGAATGGTCGCTGACCGATTCGCAGGCCGCAAAGGACGACTCGCAGTGGAATCTGATCGGCGAATACACCATCCCCGACGTTTCCGTCTGGGCGAACACGCTCTATTCGTCGTGCGTAGCCTACAAAAGCATCGACTTCGAGCTTCCCCAGGAGATTCTCGGCCACGAAAACGTCTACATCCGGCTTCGCCCGACGAGCGACCTCTGCAGCGACGGCTCCGACTACGCCAACGCGCGCCTGAACCAGAGCGCCAGCGGCGCTGCCCTGGCCGCGGAACACGCCAGCAGCCTCGAATATTTCGCCATCCGCTATAACAAATAGCGGCGTGTAACGAACGGTCGAAGCGGGGAGAGGACGACCGTCCTTTCCCCGCTTTTCCCGAAAGCCGTCCCATGCCGCAAACCGCAAAAACCGCAACCATGAAAAAACTGTTGCTTTTATTGGCCGCCCTGCTCGCAATATCCGCCGGCGGCATATGCTGTTCGGGTTCGGGCGACGATCCCGGAGAACA
>OHCQ01000499.1_pt1 | contig 11672 bp, 8 predicted proteins | sample 1566791 | NCBI WGS metagenome assembly OHCQ01 (sample SAMEA3879541, study PRJEB24766) | human gut metagenome | biome: human-associated habitat; feature: feces | place: USA | collected 1985/1987
GGTGGGAGCTCCGCTCCGAGCGGTTCAAAGGCGGCTCCTCGCCCAAACACATCACCACCCTCGACAACCGTTCCGACACGGTGATCGCTTTCGAGGGATTTATGGATTTCCTCGCATATCTCTCGCTGAAACATCCCGAACGACTGCGCATCGACGCCGCGGTTCTGAACTCGGTCGTCAACCTGCCCAAAGCCATCCCGTTTCTCTCCCGGCATCCGGTGATTCACGCCTTCTTTGACAACGACGAAGCCGGGCGTAAAACGACCTCCGATCTGATCCGTCTTTGCCCCCGCAGCGAGGTAATCGACCAAAGCAGTTTTTACAGCGGGCACAAGGACGTAAACGACTATCTGATCGCCCGCATAAAAGACCGACCTAAGACCACGAAAACTATATCCGATAAGCAAGATCACTCTTGTCGGAATAATCTGCAAGCTCTGAAAGCGGAAAGGGCGGAAATTGAACCTCCGCGTCGGAAAGGGGTAAAGATTTAAGGAAGGCAAGGTTGTGTTTTCGTAGACGAAAACTGCGCCTTCCCCGCTGGCCGGCGTAAAATCCCGCTGGTCTGAACAACCTATATAGCATGAACAATCTATCGAAACAACCTGTCATGGAAACACCGAAGAAAACATACAGCAAACAGGGCGGTCGGCCGAAAGTCGGCATCGGCCGCATCTGCAAATACGTCGTCAGCACACGACTCAGCCCCGAACGGAAACTCCGATTCTCGGCCCTTTGCCGCGAGGCCGGGCAACCGCCGGCCGAAGTCCTGCGCCAGCTGATCGACCGAGGAACGGTGAGGGCGCGGATCACCCGTGAACAGCTGGATTTCATGGCCCAACTCAAGGGCATCGCCCGAAATCTGAACCAACTGACCCGGCTGGCCAATGCCAAAGGTCTGGCGGCTGTCAGGGTACGGCATGCGGCGATCGTCACGGCCATCGAAAAACTCCTGAAACAGATATGCGATGGTCGGTAAGGTAATATCGGGATCGTCTTTTTCGGGGACGGTAGGCTACGTGATGAAAGAGGAATCCCGGATCTTGGAAGCCGAGGGCATTATGCCTCCGGAAGTGAAGGACATGGTGCAGGACTTCAAAGACCAGACCTTATTGAATCCGCGGCTGAAAAACACCGTCGGGCATATCTCGCTGTCTTTCTCACCCAAGGACGCTCCGCGGATGACCGACGCCCTGATGACGCAGATCGCAAAGGAGTACATGCAGAAGATGGGCATCACCGATACGCAATACCTATTGGTGCGCCATCTCGACCAGCCCCATCCGCACTGCCATCTGGTCTACAACCGGGTCGGGAACAACGGGCAGACCATATCGGACAGGAACATCAAGATCCGCAACGCCAAGGTCTGCCGGGAGCTGACCGAGAAGTACGGATTGTATCTCGCACCGGGAAAGGACGACGTGCGGCGGGAGCGGCTGCGCGAACCCGACAAGACCAGATACGAAATCCACGATGCGATCAAAAGGTGTCTGCCCCGATGCGCCGGATGGAAAGGGCTGGAGAAGCAACTGGAAAAACAGGGCATCGGCGTCCGCTACAAGTATTGCGGAAATACCGACCGCAAGCAGGGTATCCTCTTCTCGAAAAACGGCTTCGAGTTCTCCGGATCGAAGATCGACCGGGCTTTCAGCTTTACGAAACTCGACAACCGGTTCAACAATATTCAACAACAAACCCAACACCGGGCAACGCTCTTCGGGAACCTCTCGGCGGCGGCAGGCAATTACCGTTCAGCATTTGCAGGGTTGTTCGGCGGTATGGGTAGCAGCGGCACGCGCGAAGAGCCGTCATCGGTAAACCTCGGAAAGGCAGGCGGGATTCCACTGCCGCCGGCCGATTCGCCCGGCGGAGTGTCCGCCAAGCAGTTACAGCGCAAGCCGGGAGAAAGCCCCGAAAAGTATATAGCACGAATCACGGCACTGCTCAACGCCGCGGCCGAGGCGATGGCCATCGCTGCGATGGAGCACCGCCGCAGGATGGAAGAACAGAAAAGAAGAGCCAAAATAAAACTGTAACCGAATTAGAAAATCTCAAAAATCATGAACGACGAAAATAAGATCGGACTCTCGATCGAAATGTACGAAGACCTCAAAGAAACGCTCGTCAAGGCTGTCAAAAGCACCAAAGCCAACGCGGGTCTGGAGAATGCACAGCTGGAACGGATCGAGCGGCTGATAGAGGCCACGGAGCTCTCGCAGGGGCAGGTCGCACAGATGCTCGAACAACTGCAACGGCATACGGCCTTGCCGGGAGTAAAAACCGAGCAGGAGCGGGAATTTACCGACAAATACAACGCTCTGTTGGCGCAGTTAGCGGGTAGGCTGGAGGTGATCGACAAAGAGATCAGGCAGACACATACATTGATAGAGCAGGTGAGGCAAGCTGTCGAAGCAGCGGCAAAGCCCGAAAACCTGCCAGTGCGGGAGCACCGGCATACTTATACGCTCGATATCAGTTCTTCGAAAACATTTTTGACGATGTTCGTCATGCTGGGATGTATTTTCCTGCAAGGCGCATTCATTTACCGAATCTCAGAGAATAATCGGCTGTTAGCTGCGAACGACCTGAAATACCGCTACGTGAAAATGCGTGGTGAGATCAAAGAAAAGGAGCTTATGGAGTTGGAAACGATATTCAGGGATGAGCAGCACACGGCCATACGCGATACCGTCCGAAACCAAGTTGAACGGTACAAAGAAGCCGTAAGGCGGCGGGCAGAACAACTAGAGCGGGCTGCAAGCAAAGAGCGCAAAGCGAAAAAGCTACTTGATGATGCAGCACAGTTGCGGGGAAAATAATTTATTTTCCCCGCTATAATGATTCGTTAATTTTGATTGACCACCTCCATGTTGTTTTGAAAATCAAGCAGTTGTGTTAATCTTGGATTTGTGGGCGTAAATGGTTTGGAGTCAATAATATAGGGGCGAACTTTTGCGTTTTAAAAATACGCATAAAAAAGCCCCTGTTCTTGAAAAGAACGAGGGGCAAAGGATTTTTTGAGGGGGCTGTGTGGGCCCCGGCATGATTGCCGTCCGCAGGCATCGCCCGTTATTTCAGCTTGCAGAGTTTGCGGTCTGCGTCGGTTGCCTCGCGTATGGAGATTGCAAAGCCTCCGCCGCGCGCCATCTCCACGTCGAGTTCCGTGCGTTGTCTGACCTTCCCGGTGCGGATGACATATGCCTGCGGATTGGTCTGGTAATCGGCATCGGGGGCATCGGCGTAGAGCGTCGCCACGTACTCCTTACCGGGATCGAGGTAGTCGAACGGGAGCGTCACCGTACGTCGGTTCTCGTCCGTCACGCCGCCCACGAACCACTCGCCCGTGTCTTTGGCCTTGCGCGCCACGACGATGTAGTCGCCCGGTTCGGCCAGCAGGTAGCGGCTCTCTTCCCAGTCCAGTGCGACGTCCTCGATGAAACGGAACGCATCCATGTATTTCTCATAGTGCTCGGGCAGGTCTGCCGCCATCTGCAGCGGCGAGTACATCGTCACGTACAACGCCAGCTGGTTGGCGAGCGTCGCGTTGACGTGCGAGTGGTTGCCGGGGTTGACCTCCGCGACGTCCATCACGAAGATGCCGGGCGTGTAGTCCATCGGGCCGCCCTGCAGGCGCGTGAAGGGCAGGATCGTCACATGGTGGGGCTTCGAGCCGCCGAACGCCTGGTACTCCGTGCCGCGTGCCGACTCGTTGCCGATCAGGTTGGGGTAGGTGCGGCAGAGGCCCGTCGGGCGCACCGCCTCGTGGGCGTTGACCATGATCTTGTGGTCGGCGGCCCGGCGGACGGCATAGAGGTAGTGGTTGTTCATCCACTGCCCGTAATGGTGCTCGCCGCGGGGCAGGATGTCGCCCACGTACCCGCTCTTGACCGAGTTGTACCCGTATTTGTTCATCAGGCGGTAGGCCGCTTCCAGGTGGCGTTCGTAGTTGCGCACCGACGACGACGTTTCGTGGTGCATCATCAGCTTCACGCCCTTGCTGTGGGCGTAGTCGTTCAACGCCGCGATATCGAAATCCGGATACGGCGTCACGAAATCGAAAACGTAGTCCTTGCTGCAGTTCGCCCAGTCCTCCCAGCCGACGTTCCATCCCTCAACCAACACCTGGTCGAATCCGTTCTCCGCCGCAAAGTCAATATAGCGGCGCACCTTGTCGTTATTGGCCGAATGTTTGCCGTTGGGCGTGCTTGCGCGGTAATCCGTCGTGCCGAGTTTGACCGAAGTATGGTCGTTCGTATAGGCCCAGCTCCCCTTTCCGGTGATCATCTCCCACCATACGCCGATGTATTTCACCGGTTTGATCCACGACACGTCATCATAGGCGCACGGCTCGTTCAGATTGAGCACCAGCCGTGAGGCCAGCAGGTCGGTGGCCCGGTCCGAGACCTGAATCGTACGCCACGGCGTATGGCATGGCGTCTGCATGTATCCCTTCCAGCCCTGTGCATCGGGGGTGAGATGGGACATGAAGGTCCGTGTGGCGGGATCATAGTCCAGATGCATGCAGGCGTAGTCCACTAGGGCCGCTTCGTGGATGTTGATGTAGAGACCGTCGTCGGACTTCATCTGCAGCGACGTCTGCACGCCGGTCATCGAAAAGGGTGTCTGCGAGGAGTTGCCGCAGATCGCCTCCTGCATCCTTGCGGGGATCTCGCTCAACCGCGATTCGACGTATTCATACTCCTGCGTGTCATAGTCTCCCGGAATCCACCATGCCGTATGGTCGCCCGTCATGGCAAAACCCGTACGTTCCTCCCGGATGACAAAGTAGGTAAGAGCCTTCTGCTCGGGAAATTCATAGCGGAAACCCAGTCCGTCGTCGAAGAGCCGGAAGCGGATCGCCATCCGTTTGCCCGATTCCTTGCGGAACAAATTGACGGTCAATTCATTGTAATAGCATCTAATCTCCGACTCCTCGCCCCAGACCGGACTCCAGGTCGTATCGCACGCGTCGCGTTCAACGCTTTCGACCGTAAAACCGTCATGGAGCGATTCCGTCGGGCGTTCGTCCACCTTGGAGATCGTCCCGGAGCCGAATTCGAGTTTCGTGGCCTTGATGACACCGCGCAGTTCGAAGCCCAGCGGGCTGGGCAGCACCACCGCCCTGCCCTTGTAGTTCAGGGCATATTGCGGCGTACCATCCGTTGTCAGCGAGAAGGTCATGCGCAAATTCCCGTCGGGCGACTCAAGCACCTGTTCCGTGGCCGATACCTCCTGCCACGTCATCACTCCTGCCGCAAGTGCAACGGCAGCCATCATCCTCAATCTATTCATGTTCAGTATGGAGTTGTCTGTCTAATTCTACAGTCACAAGTTCTCCCCACGGTTCGGCCGGAGATTTCGGCCGATACATCTGCCTATTGTACGATTTCCTTTTCGATCTCCTCGAGAGATTTACCCTTGGTTTCCGGGAGTCGTGCCTGGATGAACAGGCATCCGACCAGACAGATGTCGCCATAGAGCCAAAAAGTGCCGGACGCCTTCAGCCATTCGTTGAGCAACGGAAAGGTATAGGTCAGCAGGAAACTGGCAGTCCACAGACAGAAGGTCGAAAAGGCCATCATCGCCCCACGCAGCCGCGCCGGGAAAATCTCCGACAGCACGACCCAAACGATCGGGGCCAGCGACATGGAGTAGGCCGCAATGGCCAGTACGACGAGCAGCAGCATAGTCCAGCCGCTTACCTCGAAGTTGTAAGCCGTACCAAGGATAGCGTAAATGACAGTCAGTGCAGCGGATCCCGTGATCATCAGGGCACGACGGCCCCATCGGTCTACCGTGTAGATGGCCACGAAGGTGAAGACGACGTTGGTGACACCCGTCACAACGATATTCATCAGCACGTCGGAGACGGCGTAACCGGCCGCCGAGAAGATCTCGTGAGCATAGTTGAAGATGACGTTGATGCCACACCACTGCTGGAAGACGGCCAACACCACGCCAAGCCCCAGCACGCGCCGAACCGAAGGGTGGAAAATCTGCCTCAGCGAGATCCGATCTTCCCTTTCGCTCTCAAGCCGGACAATCTCCTGCAGCGCATGGACGGCATACTCCTCGCCGCCGATGCGGCGGAAGATCTGGTGTGCGGTTTCTGTCTTTCCGTTGAGGGCAAGCCAGCGGGGACTTTCGGGGATGACGAACGAGAGCACAAAGAATAGCAGGGCTGGGAGGGCTCCCACCCAAAACATCCAGCGCCAGGCCCATTTGAGGCTCTGGGGATTGAGCATCTCTCCTCCGACGGTGAAATCACGGGCGATAGCCCAGTTGGCGAGCTGTGCTGCGAGGATGCCCAGCACGATGGTCAGTTGGTTGAGCGACACAAAGCGTCCACGAATCGGGGCCGGAGCCACTTCTGCGATGTAGATGGGCGAAATGTTGGAGGCGATGCCGATTCCGAAGCCTCCGATGATCCGGTAGATGATGAATCCGGTAATCCCGTTGGCCATGCCGACACCGATGGCAGAAATAGTGAAGAGCACAGAAGCCAGGAGCAACATTTTTTTACGGCCGTAGCGGTCGCTCCACATACCGGCAAGCAGGGCTCCGGCCAGACAGCCGACCAAGGCACAACTCATGACCCAACCGCGCATGACCGGCAGGTCTTCGAGCCCAAAAAAGGGTTCATAAAAGATTTTGGCTCCGCCAATTACGACCCAGTCGTACCCGAACAACAGACCGCCCATGGCCGACACGAGACTGATGAGCAGGATGTAGAGCATGTTGTAACGTTTCATATAATTGCTCGATTTTGCAGACAGGACAGTCCGTTCTGCCACACAATCGGGAGTGGGGCCTGCTCCCGTCGCCGAGAGCACAAGTGACGGCCTTCTACCAGAATGGATTTGTCTGCTTTTGGTTGGGTTATAAATGATCCCCCTCTATGATGAAAAACGTTCATTGTACTGCTCGAGCGCCCGATAAAATGCTTCGATGTTTTCAATAGGCGTATGCGGGGATACGTCACATCCCGTCGAAAGGATGAAATTGGGGAAATCAGCGGTTCGCTCCAACAGGGCAAAGGTTTCAGCATATACCTGTTCGGGGACCGCCTGCTTGAGAACAGCTACCGGGTCGATATTTCCCATGACGGGAACTTCGTCCGGACACATCCGAAGGGCCTCCACCATGTCGGCCCTGTTCCCGAAGTGATAGCCTCCGGCACCGGTAGCAAGCATGGCCGGAGTGCAGTGTCCCGTATTGCCGCAGTTATGCAGGATAACGGTGAACGATTCGTCCTGAACGGCCTCCACAATCCGTCGGACATAGACGGACGAAAAAGCCCGGCAGTCATCGTTTGACAGCAGCCCTGCGGCCGGTTCGGCCATAAGGACACCCGCCACGCCCGTCTGTTTGATGGCCTGGCAGTACCGCAACAGGAATTCCGTGCACTTCTCCAACAGCAGCGCGACGGTCTCCGGCTCGATATAGATGGAGATCATAATCTCCGTCATGCCATAAAGACGACCGGCCAGAGAAAAGGGACCGATGCATCCGGCAAACACCGGTATGTCGAGATGTCGGGCAGCGAGTTCATCCGCTTTGAGGTATTGAGGGATGCGTTTTGCGTCGAGCGTCGGAACGGATAATTCCCGGACACCCGCATAATCAGTTACCAGCCTTCCGGCAATGCTCGGGATATTGTTCTCCTCCAGATGCAGGCCCGCTCCGAATGCTTCGGCTTCAACCGTAAGATCCATGATTGTAGTCGAGGCCGCCATCGGGAAGCGCCGGGCCAAAGCCTCGATTGCCCGAAAATGAATTCCCCCGTCCATTACGGCATCCGTGATCTGTTTACCAATCAGCTCGATACCGGGATGGGTCATGATAGGGATGGCGACCCGTTTCGCCTGACCCAGCAGGTTGCGAATCCATTGATACGTATTCATACCGGTTTCATTCTGTTTTTATAACAGTCCTTCTTTCCGCAGATAGCACACCCGTAGGGCATTTTCCGGACACGGGGGCCAGCAGCGATGACTCCGCTCACGGATTTGACCGGGAGCATGAGGTTCGATGCGTTCAGTTCGACACCGCACGTTCCCGGCGGGAACAATCCGAAAAGGAGCTCCTGGTCCGTAACCGGCCATCCACAGTAACCGGGGCTGTACGAATTGCTGATTGCCCATCCCCTTCCGGCCAGCTTCTGCTCGAGTCGTTGGGACAGTGCCCGGGTTGTGGCCTCGGCGATTTCCGAACCTATGGCATCGGCCAGGAATTCGTCCAGGATATCCCCATCCCGTTTGATCCTCTGAACCCAGTGGTCGAATTCCCGGCCTGCTGTGGCAATGAAAAAAATCAGGCAGTCCGCATCTTTCAGGCAACGTGCGATAATGGGGCCGGCGGCAAAACGCCTGCCGTTTGCGGCAACATACCCTTTAGCAGCGGATTCTACCGGGAAAAGTCCGTATGCACACCGCGGGTGGCAGAGTCCGGCCGCCGTGTGTATCAACCTGTCAAGTTGATTCTCGACCTCTTCGGGTTCGGGCATCCGACTGATTCCCGTACCGCGAAGTATCTCTTCACGGTCGAGAACCAGCTCGTTGAACGGAATCTCGAACGTCTCCATATTCAGGCATTGACCAGACGCCGGGCCAGGATCACGGCTCCGTTAGCATTGGAACTGTATCCGTCGGCTCCGATTTCCTGCGCGAAAGATTCGGTCAACGGGGCTCCGCCAACCATGATACGGGGCTGTGGGACGAGGTCCGAGGCATGAAGGGCTGCCGTAACTTCGCGCATGTAGTTCATCGTCGTGGTCAGCAGTGCCGACATGCAGACAATATCGGCATGATATTTCCGGGCCGCAGCGACAAACTGCTCGCCGGACACGTCCACACCCAGATTGATGACCTCAAAGCCGCACCCTTCGAGCATCGAGGCAACAAGATTCTTCCCGATGTCGTGCAAATCACCCTTGACCGTCCCGATTACGACCGTCCCGGAGGTGGCGACCGGTTGCGAAGCAAGCCGCGGCTTCAGCAGGTTGAGAACTCCCTTCATGGCCCGGGCACTCATCAGCAGGTTGGGAACAAATGCCGTGCCCGCCTCAAAGCGTGCGCCAATCTCCTCCATGGCCTTGACCATATAGTCGTTAATGATGACCTGGGGGTCGACCCCCTCTTCGAGAGCGGCCGTCGTCGATGCAAGTCCCTCTTCAAGTTTGCCATTCAGGATAGCATCGTGCAATTGATTCAGATTCATAATGCTTTTTGATTATCATGTATTTCGTTCATCGGACGATGGACTGGACTTTGTTGATATCCACCGTGACCTGCGGATGAAACTCCTCCGATTCCATATAGGTGACCAGCGAATGACGGAGCTGCCGTGCCTCGAGGCGATTCTCGCTGTCGCTCAACAGGTCGACCCCGCAGACCAGTAGATCTCCCGAACCGACCCGGGCCTCGAAGATCAATCCCAACGACCAGTTCTGGAACCAGTCGTCGATAACCCGTACGATCGGTTCCAACCGGGAGTCGACACAATCCATCTTGATCGCGTTACCGTGCAGCATGGCATCCCACCATTGGAAATTCTGGTGGAATTCCGTCGGAAATAGCCGCAGTGCAGGGTGCTCGGGGTCGGTCAGAATACCCAGTGCATAGGGAGGTTGAAGATGAAGCGTCCAGCCCGTATTCCAAAAGATGGTGGACATGCCCAGAGTCACCTCGCCGCCGGCTTCGGGACGTATGCGGCCCTTACGTGGTGTGAACAACACCTTGCCACCTTCCATCAGGCGATTTACCGCCCGGGAGTCCAGCGTATCCGTCACCAAGACTTCGCGAGACACCGGATATGTCACATCAGGATATACCCAGATGTCCCACTCGTTGGTGTGCTTCCCGACATGAACCGCAAATTTCAGTTGTTCGGGTTCAGTAAAACCGTTCAACGGGTATCGTACGTCGCCCAAACGGATACAGTTGCCAATGGGAATATCCCGTTGGGGGAGGTTTCCAAAGGCCACGATTTCACCGTTGCTGCGGGACAATGTCCAGGACGGAACAACAGATTTCAAGGGTTCCCGGTCAAAATGCGCGATCTCGACGGATGCTTCAAAGTCGGCACTATTCGGGAAAATCAAACGTTTCATGCGTGCCAGAGGTACGGTTTTCCCGGCAAAACGACTGAATTCAGCCGGAGAAATATACCCCTTCTGCTCCCAGAATGCATCCAGGATTCCGACCAAAGCCGAACCTTGTCCGGGAAAGTCTGACAGACTCAACATTTGGAATCCCGCAAAATCAGGTGTCCTCAGTTCAGCTTCCAATTCGGCCTTCCAGCAGATGGCCTGTAATTTCCCAGAGGCCTGTAGAAACTTCTCGCCCCAATGGGCCAACCCGTTGTCGGCCAGCATTTCGCGGAAAACCTCAAAATTCCGAGCACGGACGGCGCACCCATCGTATTTGTCAATCTCCCGGAAATTGGGATAGACACACCAGTTACCGATTTCGTGAGCAACGTGCGGGACCTGACGTTGGTTGATAATTTCATACCAATCATAGTCGGTCGAAGGCGCATGCTTATTTATATAACTTTCCAGTCCCGCAAACCACCAATAGATGCGCGGATATCCGTCGTTGTGATAATCGTTGTTCTGATTATCCGGCCAACCGGCACCTGACGTATATTTGTGACGGGGATCGCGTTGCTTCCAATACCCCACGAAATCGTTGAGGAACTCCTGCATGCCTTCTCCTGATGGCTCATTTCCGTAAGTATAGAGCAGAAAGGAAGGGTGATTGCCGTATTCGTCCATGATTCGCTCGGTCTCATCGTAGAGAAACCGGTTGAAAATAGAATCCTGTCCGACGCCGTCACTCCAACTGGCACCCTCGACCTGCAGATAGACTCCCAACTGATCGGCAGCTTCGAATGCGGTCTCCGGAGGACACCATGAATGGTAACGCACGTGGTTGAGTCCGTGATTCTTGATGACGGTAAAAACGCGACGCCATTCGGCGATGTCGGTCGGAGGATAGCCTGTCCGCGGATAGGTCGCACAGTCGAGCGTTCCTCTGAGGAAAGTTTCACGCCCGTTGATCGTGAAGCGTCGTCCAACGCGCGAAACCTTTCTCATACCGAACGTCGTGGAGTGTACGTCGACACCCTCCTCGGAATGGATGCGGGCGGTTATCGCATACAGATAGGGAGTATGTTCATCCCATTCAAAAAACTCCTCCCCCATCGGATAGGTCACGTTCACTGTATCGACTCCGGGCGCAACCGTAACGGTGCGTTCGACCATCCCTGGAAAATGCTGCCACGGTGTGAATTTCGACTCGGCGGTCAGGCCGAGACGTGCGGTGAGAGTATGTTTCGTCCCGTTCTCGATTCGTACCACAACCGTCGCCTCCTTGTGATCGTTGTCGGGGTAAACGGCAATCCGACCGATACGGAGCTTATTCCGGGGAGTGAGTGAGATCTCTCCGGCAATGCCATTCCAATTGGTCTGCGTATGGTCGGCCAGGCTGTGGGCATTGATGCCGACATTGATTTTGTAGGAATTATCCACACGGATGGTGATGCGATGTTTGCCCGGTGACAACTCCCCGAGATCGTAATAGTGCGGTGTCGACAATGAATTCCGCATGCCGTGGCTCTTCCCGTCAATCCACACGAGACTCTCCCAATGGACCCGCTCAAGTGTC
>OHCQ01000501.1_pt1 | contig 11605 bp, 6 predicted proteins | sample 1566791 | NCBI WGS metagenome assembly OHCQ01 (sample SAMEA3879541, study PRJEB24766) | human gut metagenome | biome: human-associated habitat; feature: feces | place: USA | collected 1985/1987
CCCCGCGAGCCGTGCCCTGCTGGATGCCTGCGACCGTCTTGGCATGTATGTGATGGATGAGGCGTTCGACGGCTGGTACACCCCCAAGACCTACCACGACTATTCCCGTATCTTTGAGGAAAACTGGCAGAAGGATTTGACAACGATGATTGCCAAGGATTACAGCCACCCCAGCGTGGTTCTGTACTCTATCGGCAATGAGGTTTCGGAAACCGCATTCCCGCAGGGCGTGGAGACCGCCGACAAGCTGACCCGGTTTGTTCACGGGCTGGACGATACCCGCCCAGTGACGGCGGGCATCAATGTGCTGCTGAATGTCTACGCACAGAAGGGCATCGGTGTGTATAAAGAAAGCGGCCCCTACAAGCCGGAGCCGCTGCCGCCAAAACAGCCGGAGGAAAAAAAGAAAGAGTCCGGGTCTGCATTCTTCAATATGGTTACGCAGAATCTCGGCCCGCTGATGTTCTATATGAGCAAAGGCAAAAAAGGCGATGTCGCCTGCCGCGATGTGGCGGAAAAGCTGGACATTCTTGGTTTGAATTACGCGGCCTCCCGCTATGAGGACGACTGTAAAAACTACCCCGACCGCCTGATGGTGGGCAGCGAGACGATTATCGGTGAATTACCGTACAACTGGGCGCAGGTGCAAAAGCATACAGCGCTGATTGGCGATTTTGCATGGGCGGCCATTGATTATCTGGGCGAAGCGGGCATCGGTCAGATGATTCCGCAGGATACGCCGGGTCTGCCGATTGCGGCGGGCAGCGGCGCGATCGATTTGACAGGGAACATCACGGCAGAAAGCTATTTCCAGCAGACTGTATGGGGCTTGCGCAAAGCACCCTATCTGGGCGTGCGTCCGGTCAACTGGAACGGGAAAAAGATGACCGGCAGTGCGTGGCGCATGACTGACGCCGTGGAAAGCTGGACGTGGCCCGGCTGCGAAGGGCAGAAAGCCACTGTGGAAGTGTACAGTGATGCGGAATTTGTGGCATTGTACTGCAACGATAAGCAGATTGGCAAAAAGCGCCCGAAGAAGTTCCGCGCCATGTTCAAACTGCCCTATCAGCCCGGTACACTCAAGGCTGTGGCGCTGGATAAAAACGGAAATGCCATAGGCGAAACCATGCTGCAAACGGCGGGGCAGGAAACCCGGCTGCATCTCACCCCGGAGAAAAAGACCCTGTGCGCAGATGGGCAGTCGCTCTGCTTTATCCCCATCATGCTGACCGATGCGGCGGGTATCTGGAAGCCGTGCGCCAGCGCAAAGGTTCATGTGGAAATCGACGGCCCGGCCACTTTGCAGGCCCTCGGCAGTGCTGCAACGCAGACGGACGAAAATTATCTGAACGACACTCACACCACATGGCTTGGCCGTGCGTTGGCCGTCGTCCGCGTCGGAACCGAACCGGGCAGGGTGTGTGTTACGGTTACGGCCGCAGGATACGAGCCGCAGTGGGTGGATTTGACAGTGGAGTAAGCAGAATCACCGCGACGCCCTATGCGGGCTATCCCGGTACTGCTGTGGGGTTGTTCCCACATACCGTTTAAAAATCTGCGTAAAGTAACTCTGCGTTGGGTAGTTCAGAAAACCGGCAATGTCGGCGAGACTGTAATCGGTGCTTGTTAAAAGATATTTTGCCTCCCGCAGCTTCTCTTTATGGATGTACTCCGGGATGCCGCAGCCTACCTCGGCCTTGAACTTGATCGACAGGCTGCGGCTGCACAGCCCGCAGTGGCGGGAAAGCTCGTCCAATCGCAGATCATCGTGCAGATGGGCAGAAATATAGTCGATGCAGTTTTTGACGGCGGTGCTTTGCGCACCGCCGCTTTTGGTTTCGCCTACGCGGCGGCAAAAATCCATTGCCATTGTGTAAGTCAACTGCTGTACGGCAGGAATTTCGGTCTGCGCGTCCATGCGCTGGCAGTAGACATCACTCAAATTGAATGCTGTTTCGCCGGAAAGACCGCCGCGTATGGCGGCGCGGGTCAGCAATGTGGCAAAGCTGATGAACGCATATTTCTGCTGCTGCAGGGCGCTGGAACTCATGTGGCCGATTTTACCCTGCGATGGTGCCAGCATACGCCGCTGCAAAAGCTCGGCATCACCTGCTTCAATCGCACTGCAAACACCTGTTTCATAATCCATCGGCACATGAAATTCTGCATCTTCTCGCAATTCAAACAAAGCGTCGTTCAAATTTGCGGCATTGGATACAGTATTATCCACAAAGAGGATATCTTCAGCGGTAATCTCTGCTTCATGTGCCAGTCGCACTAACAAGCACAGCAATGATTTTAACTGGTACAGATTCACCATTGGCATCTGAATCATTAAATCACAAAATTCCTGAAGCTTTTGAGATTCAATCGCCTGTGATGTAATTTGCAGGATTTCACTGCGCGTATGTTGAAATGGACTGACAAGCCCGACGATGCAAAACTGTTCTTCTGACAGTTCAACCACGCCAAGGAAATAACCGGGTTCCAGATAGGTAATGAGCGGATGTAGGAAATCTCTCTTTTGCAAGAGAAAATCCGTCAAAACGTATTGGATGGCTTTATGCGGTACAAATTCGTCGCCATGATTTGGCAGAGACAGCAGAAGATTGCCTCCTCGATTGACAATCGTTATGGGAATGTGGCAGATTTCATACAGATCTGTGCAATTTTTGTAAAAGTCCATACCGGGCAGCCTCCTACACAACTATATTATTGAGAATATCATAATTACAATATATAAATCAAGTATTTGATATAAGACTGCGGAAATTCCCATTATAATGGTGTCAAGAAAGTGGAGGTGCTGCAAAATGAAAAACTGTATGCTGCCAATCGATTTTTGCATTCCTGATGCAGAAGCCCATGTGATGTCAGACGGAAAAGTGTATTTATACGGTAGCCTTGACTGTGCTGCTGACAGATGGTGCAGTGATTCTTACCGGGTTGTTTCCGGCAGCAATCTGAAGGAGTGGAAGGTCAGCAAACCGTGCTTTTCCGTAAAGGATGTGCCTTGGGCGGGTAAAACTGATATGCGCAGGCAACTTCATCTGGATGAGGTAAAGTCGATTGACGATCTGCCGGAGAATATCAGAATGTTCCTGCCCAAAGCGGCGCGGCTGGTACCCATCAAGCTTTTGGTAAATCAGATTGCAAAACAGTTGAACGCGGATGCACAGCAAAACTTGGCGTTGTTTGCCCCGGACTGTATCTGTAAAAATGGAAGGTATTATCTGTACTTCTGTATGCCAGACAATACCGAGGGCGTTGCGGTGGCCGACCAACCAGAGGGACCGTTTGTCAATGCTGCGCAACTCCCTGTAACCGGCATTGACCCGGCTGTTTTTGTAGATGACGATGGCACAGCATATTACTACTGGGGGCAGTTCAATTCTCATGGTGCAAGACTTACGCCCGACATGATGCACATCGAAGAGGGGAGCATTGTGGACAATCTGCTGACCGAGCAGGAGCATCATTTCCATGAGGGAAGTTCCATGCGCAAACGCAACGGTATTTACTATTATGTGTTTGCCGATATTTCACGCGGCAAACCGACTTGTCTTGGTTATGCTACTTCAAAATCGCCGCTGGGGCCGTTCACCTATCAAGGAATTATTGTGGACAACAGCAATCTCAACCCGGAAAGCTGGAACAACCACGGCAGTATTGAAGAAATCAATGGACAATGGTATGTGTTCTTCCACGTCAGCACTACAGGAAAATATAAGCGCAAAGCCTGTATGCTGCCCATCGAATTTGATGAAAATGGGCTGATTCGTGAGGTGAAATTTACCGAAAATTAAAAGTGTATCATATTTTGAACACGGAAATCCGAAATACGATATATCAGCGCAGCTTATAGCGGTATAATAAATTTGCAATCAAGGAAAGCAGCACCTGCCTCTACCGGGTGCAAACAAGAGAAGGAGAATCATTATGGCAAAGAAACCACTTGGCGTGGACAAAATGGGTATCCAGAAAACCATGCGCACAACAGACTATCTGGCAGACTGCGGCGGTCAGTTTGCACTGAACGCAATGACCGGCCTTGTGTCGGCTGTGCTGTACTTCTACACCGAGAAAGTCGGTGTAGCGGCAGCCACGGCGGCCAATGTATTGTTGGCGGCAAAAATCGTGGACGCGTTCACCGACCTTATCATGGGCAAGATCATGGACAACGGCAAAAGCCCCAAGGGCAAGTGCCGCCCGTGGTTCCTGCGCATGGCCATTCCCGCATTTGTCGCCATTGTGGCACTGTTCACCGTACCCAAGGGCCTGACCGGCTTTGCGCACCTGTTCCTGTCTAACGTGTTCCTGACGGCCATTGTTTCCACGGCGGTCATGATCCCCTACAGCGCCATTCTTGTCATGCGCACCAAGAGCCTTGAAGAGCGCAACAAGATGGGCATCTTCCGCGCAGCAGCCGGTTATGTCATCGGTATGGTTATCGCCATTGCGCTGGTGCCGCTGACCAACGCCCTTGGCCCCAATGGCGTGGCAGACCAGGCTGCTTACATTAAATTTGCGGTTGTCATCGGTGCGCTGAGCATGATTTTCCTGCTGCTCCTCTACAAAACCAGCAAGGAGACTGCCGCACAGGAGGAAAAGCCCGATGACGGTCTTGCCTTCGGCGATGCCATCAACAAGCTGTTCCACAACAAGTACTGGGTCATCGTTCTGCTGGCAAACCTGCTGGTCAATGTTATTTATGCGCTGTCCTCCTCCTCCGGCACCTACTACGCCAAGTACATTCTGGGCAACGACAACCTCATCGGCATTATGGGTGCCGTGGGTCTGATCCCGACCTTTGTCGGCTTTATCGTAGTCGGCCCCATGACCAAGAAGTTTGGCCTGACCAAGACCCTGAAAATCGCCTTTGCTCTGGGCATCATCGGCAATGTCATCCGCTGCTTCAAGCCGGACAGCTTTATCCTTTGCATCACCGTGGGTCTGCTGGGCAGCTTCGCCACCATCCCCATGATGTGCCTGGCAGGAACGCTGAACAGCATGGCGATGGACTACAACGACTACAAGTATCACAACAAGATCATCGGTATGTCCGCCTCCGCCTCCAGCTTCGGCGGTAAGGTGTCCAGCGGCATCGGTGCTTCTTTGGTCGGTTGGATTCTGGCTGTCGTGGGCTTTACCGGCAATATGGAGGTCATCACCCCCGCCGTCCGCTACGGCATCTACACCTTCAGCCTGTATATTCCGCTGGCAATGTTCATCGGTCTGTTTATTATGATTTCCAAATTTGACCTTGAAGCAAAATACGGCGATATGATGAAAGCTATTGCCGAGCGCAACGAAAAAGAAAAGGCTGCGCAGTAAAACAACTTTGCCCTGCCGCCTTTTTGACGGCGGGGCATTCTGTGTACGAGGAGCAGTATTATGCTGAAACTTTACGATTTAACGATTGAATACAAACATAATCCGCTGGGTCTGGACGAGGTGCAGCCGCGCTTCAGCTGGAAACTGGACAGTGACAAGCAGGACACGGTGCAGACGTCCTACCGTTTACAGGTCATGCAGAGCGGGGCGGTCGTGTGGGATTCCGGCGCGGTAGAGAGTGAGCAGAGCATTCTGAACGAGTATCTCGGTCCCAACCTGACCCCGCGCACCGGGTACACATGGACTGTCACCGTGTGGGATAACCACGGCGAGAGCGCCGACGCTGAGAGCTGCTTTGAGACGGGCTTGCTGGACGGCGGCGCGTTTGAGGGAAAAGCCAAGTGGATTACAAGTGCATTTGACAAGGATTCGACCGTCAGCCCTGTATTGTACAAAGAATTTACCGTAAGCGGCCCGGTGGAAAAAGCACGGCTCTACGCCACGGCGCTGGGCATGTATGAAGCCGAAATCAACGGCGAACCCGCCGACGATACCTATTTCCACCCCGGCTGGACGAACTACCGCAAGCGTCTGCAATACCAGACCTACGCCGTAACGCTGCACAGCGGCAAAAACCGCGTGGCGCTGACGCTGGCAAACGGCTGGTACAAGGGCATGCTCGGCTTTATGCCGGAGCCCAACCATTACGGCGATACCACCGCCGCGCTGGCCGCGCTCTGCATTACCTACGCCGACGGGCGCGAGGAATGGATCGGCACGGACGAAAGCTGGCTTTGCACGACGGGTGCGGTGCAGTTCTCGGAAATTTACGACGGTGAGACGCAGGACTTTACCGCCGCACCCGCTGCGCCGCAGCCTGTGAAATTGTTTGAATATAGTTTTGACACCCTCGTCGGGCAGGAGAACGAGCCGGTTCGCTGCCTGCAAAAGCTGCCCGTCGTCAAGGAATTTACGACGCCCAAGGGCGAAAAAGTTTACGACTTCGGCCAAAACCTGACGGGCTGGGTCGAGGTGGAGATCTACGGTGAGCCGGGGCAGAAGCTGACGCTGCGCCACGCAGAATCCCTTGACGAAAACGGAAATTTCTACACCGAAAACCTCAGCTGGGCCAAGGCGACGGACACCTATATTCTAAGCGGCGGCAGGCAGATTTTGCACCCGCATTTTACATGGCACGGCTTCCGCTATTTGTGCGTGGAGGGGCTGCAATACGGGCAAAATGTGCAGTTTACGGCGTGCCACCTCTCCACCGATTTGCAGCAAACAGGCAGTTTTTCCTGCTCCGACAAGCGGGTGAACCGCCTGCAGCAGAATATCCAGTGGAGCCAGCGGGATAACTTTGTGGACATTCCCACCGACTGCCCGCAGCGCAGCGAGCGTCTGGGCTGGACGGGCGACGTGACCGCGTTCTGCCCCACGGCGGCGTTCAATGAGAACATTATGCCGTTTATGACCAAGTGGCTGCGCGATTTGGCAAGCGAGTTGGGACCCGATGTCAGTATGCCGCAGGTCGTGCCGAATATCTTGGGCAATCAGCAGGACGGCGCGGCGTTCTGGGGCGATGTGGTGACGGTGCTGCCGTGGACGCTCTACCGTGCTTACGGCGATAAGCGCATTTTGCAGCACAGCTACGACAGCATGAAGCACTGGGTCGAGTTTGTCGAGAGTCAGTGCGGCGAAAACGGACTGTGGCAGACCGGGTTCCAGTACGGCGACTGGCTGGGACTGGACGCCGAGGCAAACGCCTTGGGCGATGAGCGCAAGGGCGCAACGGACGACTACTTTACCACCAATGTCTGCTTTGCGTGGAGCTTGCAGATTCTTGCGGACACCGCCGCCGTTTTGCAGTACACCGAGGACGCGCACCGCTGGAGCCGCCGCCGTGAGGAGCTTGTGCGGGCATTCCGCGCCGAATATGTGACCCCCACAGGCCGCCTTGTCAGCGAGACGCAGACCGCGCTGATTCTGGCCCTGCACTTTGACATGGTGCCTGACGAGTACCGCCCGCGTCTTTTGGCGGCGCTGGAAAAGAACATCGGTGCGCACAAAACGCACCTGCTGACCGGATTTATCGGCACGCCGTTTGCGTGTCTGACCCTGTCCGAAAACGGCAAGCACGACCTTGCGGGCAAGCTGCTTTTGCAGGAGGATAACCCCGGCTGGCTGTACGAGGTCAAGATGGGCGCCACCACGATCTGGGAGCGGTGGAACTCCATCCAGCCGGATGGCAGCTTCAATCCCGCCAACATGAACAGCCTGAACCACTATTCCTATGGGTCTATCGGAAACTGGCTATACACGAAGCTGTGTGGGCTGGAAATTTTGGAGCCGGGCTATAAGCGTTTTGCCCTGCGCCCGCAGTTCATCAAGGGCATCACCCACGCGGAACTGGAATATGAGAGCGTCTACGGCAAAATTGCGATTGCGTGGAGGTGCGAGGGTGGCAAAATCACCGTGGATGTGACCGTGCCCGCCAACACGACGGCGGCGCTGACCCTGCCCGAATCGGACGAAACGCTGACCCTTGGCAGCGGTAGCTATCACTATGAGTACGCGACCGAAACGAGCTTAGAAATCGACCGCTACACGATGGAAACACCGCTGCACGTTATCATGGAACACCCCGTGGCACGAGCAATTTTCGCGCAGTACGCGCCGGAATTTCTTGAAAATCCGATGTTGGAGTATGTGAAGAATGAACCGGTCACAGCGCTGCTGGCCTACGGTGACAGCATTAAGCCGCTGTTTGAGCAGGTGCTGGCTGCGATGAATCAGGCAGACAAGGAGTAAGACAATGGATAAAAAAGTACAGGACATTTTGTCCAAAATGACGTTGGAGGATAAAATCAGCCTTTGCAACGGTGCGGATTTCTGGCACAGCAAGGCAATGGCGCAGTACGGCCCCGCCGTTACGATGAGCGACGGCCCCCACGGCGTGCGCTGCCAGAAAAACGGCTCCGACATGCTGGGCGTGAACGAGTCAGAGCCGGCAACCTGCTTCCCCACCGCCGTGACGAGCGGTGCAGCGTGGGATGCCGAGCTGCTGAAGGCCGAGGGCAAAGCCATCGGCGAGGAGGGACTTTCCTACGGCGTGGATGTGGTGCTGGGGCCCGGCGTCAACATCAAGCGCAACCCGCTGTGCGGGCGCAACTTTGAGTATTTCTCCGAGGACCCGTTTATCGCGGGCGCAATGGGCGCGGCGTGGGTGCAGGGCGCACAGGAGAGCGGCGCGGGCACCAGTCTCAAGCACTTTGCCGCCAACAATCAGGAGTACAAGCGGTTCAACGGCAACAGCCAGGTTGACGAACGCACCCTGCGCGAGCTGTACCTGCCCGCGTTTGAAACGGTCGTCAAGACCGCGCATCCCGAAACCGTCATGTGCAGCTATCCGCGTATCAACAATGTACATGCCAGCGATAATACCTGGCTGCTGACCGAGGTGCTGCGCCGGGACTGGGGCTTTGACGGCATGGTCGTAACCGACTGGGGCGCACTGTGCAGCCGCGTGGCCGCCATGCATGCCGGGTGCGATTTGAGTATGCCGGGCGGCAGCACCTACATGGAGGACCGCGTGGCCGAGGCCGTGCGGAGCGGTGCGCTGGCCGAAACCGATGTGGATGCCTGCGCTGCGCGGGTAATCGCCCTGGCGCTGAAAGGGGAGAACCGCCCCAAAGGCCGCGCCTTTGACAAGGACGCCCACAACGCACTGGCGCAGAAAATCGCCGAAAACGGTGCGGTGCTGCTTAAAAATGAGGATGGTATCCTGCCGCTGGAGACAAAAGATATTGTGCTGATTGGCGAGATGGCGCACACGATGCGCTATCAGGGCGCTGGGTCGAGCCACATCAACCCGACAAAGCTGACAAGCCTTTGCGATGCGCTGCCCGATGTGCCGTTTACTGCAGGCTGCGACGCCAAGGGCGAAGTGACCGAGGAAACGCTTCGCGAGGCCGCCGACGCCGCAAAACAGGCGAAAATTGCCGTTGTCTGCGCGGGCCTGCCCGATATTTACGAGTCCGAGGGCTTTGACCGCGAGAATATGACGATGCCCGAGGGACATATCCGTTTGATCGAGGCGGTTGCCGCCGCCAACCCGCATACGGTTGTGGTGCTGTTCTGCGGCAGTGCCGTGGAAATGCCGTGGCTTGATAAGGTCAAAGCGGTTTTGTACATGGGTCTGCCCGGTCAGGCGGGCGGCACGGCAGCGGCCAACCTGCTGACGGGTGCGGTCAACCCGGGCGGCAAGCTGACCGAAACCTGGCCGATGACCTATGCAGATGTGCCCAGCCGCGATACCTTCGGCAAGAAAACCACCCACTACAAAGAGGGCCTGTACGTTGGCTACCGCTACTACGACAAGGCGGGTGTGGCCGTGCGGTTTCCGTTTGGGTTTGGCATGAGCTACACACAGTTCGCCTACTCCGACTTGCAGGTCGAGGGCCGTACCGTGACGGCGACCATCACGAACACGGGCAGCGTACCCGGCGCGGAGGTCGTGCAGTTGTACGTTGCTCCGCCGCAGAACGGCCCCTACCGCCCCGCCAAGGAACTGAAGGGTTTTGCCAAGGTCAGTCTGCAGCCCGGCGAGAGCAGAACGGTCACGTTTGAATTGAATGACCGCAGCTTCGCCGTCTGGTGTGATGGCGGCTGGAAAGTGCCGATGGGCAGCTATGAAATTCTCGTAGGTGCGTCGTCGGCAGACATCCGCTTGCGCGCAACAATGGCCGTGGACGGCGTCAGCCTGTCCGCGCCCGAATGGCAGCAGGGCAGCTGGTACGAAACGCTGCAGAGCCTGCCCACCGACGCCGAGTTTGAAGCACTCTACGGCGGCCCGCTGCAGAGCGACCCCGAACCGAAAAAGGGTGCGTTCACGATGGAGCACTCCACGATGGAGCTGAAAGATCTTTCCCCTGTCATGATGCAGATGTTCAAGGGCACCGAGGCTACGATTGCCAAGAGCTTTGGCGGAAAGGCCGATTACAGCGACCCGACGTTCAAAATGATGGTCATGTCCGGCGCGGATGCGCCGCTGCGCGCGGCAGTGCTGTCCAGTTGCGGTGCGTTCCCGGCCAACCTGGCCGAGGGAATGCTGGCCATGGCCAACGGCCACCCGGTGCAGGGCATGAAAAAGCTGGTGAAAAAGTAAGATTGCACAAAGAAAGTGTGGTAATATGAAAAAAATCATTGCGGGAACAGCGGCGGCTTTATTGGCAGTCAATGTGGTAGGACTGGTTTCTACTGGATGGAAAATTGGCTGGGGGCCTTTTGCAAAGCTGCATGATTACCGACAGGGGGCTTTGCCGGGAAACTCTGTGCCATATGATGTGGAAAATGCAGGTACAGTCGAAAATAGCCCCCTACAGGGCAAAACGGTTCTGTTCCTCGGCTCATCTGTAACCTACGGTGCGGCATCGCTGGGGGTGTCTTTTGCGGATTTTATTGCGGCACGCAATGACTGCACCATGATAAAGGAGGCTGTCAGCGGTACAACGCTGGTTGACGATAAGAACAATTCCTACGTCAGCCGCTTGAAAAACGTACAGGCTGACAAGGTCGATTTGTTCGTATGCCAGCTTTCCACAAACGATGCTTCGCAGAAAAAGCCGCTGGGGAAAATCAGCGCAGCGCGTGATCTGAATATGTTTGACACTTCAACCGTGGCGGGCTCACTGGAATATATCGTCTGTTATGCGCAGCAAAAATGGAAATGCCCGGTTGTCATCTACACAAACCCACAATATGATAGCGAAGCCTACGCTTCTATGGTGGCGCTGCTGCCACTGCTGGAAGAAAAGTGGGGCGTTTCCGTCATTGACCTGTGGAACGATACGGAGTTTAATGCCATTACGGCAGAGCAGCGGGAACTTTATATGGACGATGCCATTCACCCCACGAAGGCAGGCTATCTGGAGTGGTGGACGCCGGTTATGGAACCTGTGCTGTATGATGCAGCAAAGAAGGGAACGGAGCAATGAAAGCGATACGCCTGAAAACCGAGTATCTAAAAAATCCACTAGGGATTGACTTTACCGCGCCGCGGCTGTTCTGGAACTGCGCGGACGGTGTGCGGCAGACGGCGTATCAAGTTATCTGCCGCGACGAGAATGAAAACCTGTTGTGGGATTCCGGCAAAATCGAAAGCGGCTCGATGCACACGATCTACGCGGGCACGCCGCTGCACAGCCGCGTTCATGTGGTGTGGCAGGTGCGCCTGTGGGATGAAAACGATGTGCCCGGCGACTGGTCGGAA
>OHCQ01000511.1_pt1 | contig 11466 bp, 9 predicted proteins | sample 1566791 | NCBI WGS metagenome assembly OHCQ01 (sample SAMEA3879541, study PRJEB24766) | human gut metagenome | biome: human-associated habitat; feature: feces | place: USA | collected 1985/1987
TACCAAAAAGAAATCATTAATATACTCTATATAGTAACCATGCCTTTTGGAAATCGTCACGGTTAGGATATTTTGCCTTAAATTCCTCCTTTGCCTGAGTAGCCTCCGCACGGTCATCGTATGAAGATGCTATAACGCGATACGTATTTCTTTCAGCATTATAAACCACTTTGGCATTATAGCCTTGACCATCCAAATATTGTTTCAGACCTTCCGCATTCGCTTTCACGCCAAAGCTACCACATACTACACTATATGCTTTTAAGCCGTCACCTGAAACCAGTTCTACTTTCTCTTCCCGGACCGGCAACAGGAGCAGTTGTCACGGGGGCAGATACTACCGGAGCAGCTTCAACCGGAGTCGCTTCTACCTGATCGGCAGGAGCTTCAGCCAATTCCTGTTGTTTTGCCTTTTCATAAGCCTTCTTGTAAGCACTTTCGCTAGATTTACATGAGGAAAATGCCAAGGCTACGCACAATCCCATACCCAACACAACTAATTTTTTCATGATTACTCAATCTTTTATAAATTAATACTCTAGTTTAATTCCATTATATTGGTGCAAAAGTAGCAATATATCAACAGCTTTCACAGCAAGAACGGAGTTAAATTTAGTTAATCAGAGAAGAATCTCCAATTTCTATTCAAAAATAGACAAAATAAACAACAACATTCAGTTTTATTTGTTAGATTTGTAAGGTACAAAAAACAAAAAACTATGAAAGGATTAAGTATTTTAGCTGCATTCCTAGGCGGAGCCGTAGTTGGTGCAGCAGCCGGTATTTTATTTGCTCCTGAAAGCGGAGAAGACACTCGTAGCAAAATTGCTGATGCTTTACGTAAAAGAGGTATCAAATTAAGTCGCACAGATATGGAAAATCTGGTCGATGAAATTGCAGCCGAGGTAAAAGAATAAGCAACGCCCACAAAAGTGTATTGTCATTCCGGATACAAGTCCGGAATGACAATAATTTTTAAATCAAAACTCCACGCATGTTTGCAAACGATAAAAATATAGATAATCTGCAACAACTTCTGGCAGAGCTTAAAAAGTACGCAGAGTTACAAAAGGATTATGTAAAACTACATTTAGTAGAAAAACTTACTATACTGATATCAACCCTCATCCTTGTCTTTATATTATTGATATTAGGTATTATCGCCCTTTTCTACTTATCATTTACATTGGCCTATGTACTCGCACCTCATGTAGGCGGGCTTATGGCCAGTTATGGAATCATTACCGGATGCATTATTCTGCTGATTCTGTTAATCGTTTTATTCCGCAAACGGCTGATTGTTCAGCCTATGGTAAATTTCCTTGCCAACTTGCTTTTAAATGACAACTGATTATGAAAGAGAATACTCCTAATAAAACGCCCATCATCACTTTGGAAGTGATAGCACAACGAAAAGCTGAGAAGTTGGAAGAAGTACAGCAAGCTAAAAAAGAAATGGTACAAACCATACATGAACTTTTTGCGCCTGTAGAACACAAAGGAGGCGTAGAAGGCATTATGCAACATATCAATACAGGAATCGCCGTTTATGACGGAGTACGGACCGGTATCAAGATCATGCAAAGAATCAGAGGATATTTCCTGAAAAAAAAGAAATAACTTAGTATTAACCACAACATTTTATCCACATGAAAAGACAGCTACTAGGTGTGGCGGCAATTTTGTTGTCAATTTCCACGTATGCACAGGACAATCCATTATGGATGCGTTATTGTGCCATTTCTCCGGATGGAACCACCATCGCATTCACCTATAAAGGTGACATCTACACAGTACCCTCTACAGGCGGCAGGGCCAGTCAGATTACAACCAACCCTGCCCACGACACCAAACCCATCTGGAGCCCTGACGGAAAAAAAATTGCTTTCGCATCAGACCGAATGGGAAGTATGGATATTTTTGAGGTAAACAAGGAAGGGGGTATCCCCAAAAGATTAACTACCCATTCGGGTAATGAAACACCGGTGGCTTATAAAGATGCCGGACACATTCTGTTTCTAGCCAATATAATGCCAACAGCAGAAGACGCACAATTCCCCTCCGGACAATTCCAACAAGTATATGAAGTCAATACCGAAGGCGGACGCCCCATCCTCTTCTCTTCCATGCCGATGGAAGATATCAGTATCAATCATACAGGCAATACTTTACTCTACCATGACAAAAAAGGATATGAAGACCCTTGGCGTAAACATCACACTTCATCCATTACCCGCGATATTTGGCTGTGTTCTCTGAATGGAAACCGTACCTTTCGCAAACAAACTGCTTTCAATGGTGAGGACCGCACTCCCGTTTGGGCTTCAGATGATAAATCATTCTATTATTTAAGTGAGGAAAAAGGCTCATTTAATATTTTCAAACGTGATATTGACGGTAATACATCCAAACAAATTACCAACCATACCAAACATCCGGTACGCTTCCTGAGTGCTGCCTCCAATGGAACATTATGCTATGGATATGATGGCGAAATCTACACGGTAAAAGAAGGTGCCATTCCGCAAAAAGTTCAGATTTCCATTGTCACCGACAAGAACGACAAAGATCTCATCCGCCAGATCAAGCGTAGCGGAGCAACAGAGATATCCCTTTCGCCCGATGCAAAGGAAATTGCTTTTGTACTACGCGGAGATGTATATGTCACATCAACAGAATACAGCACTACCAAACAAATCACCAATACTCCGCAACAGGAACGCGATATTCACTTTTCTCCGGACGGAAGAAGTATTGTTTACGCTGCCGAAAGAAACGGATTATGGCAGATTTATCAAACCAGTCTAGCTAAAAAGGAAGAAAAACAGTTCGCTTACGCAACCGATATCAAAGAGGAAAGACTGACCAATTCGGATATCACTTCATTCCAACCTCAATACAGTCCTGACGGCAAAGAAGTAGCCTTTCTTGAAAACCGTACTACCATCCGTGTTCTGAATCTGAAATCAAAAGCTGTACGCACCGTCATGGACGGCAAGTACGAATATTCTTATAGTGACGGCGACCAATGGTATCAATGGAGTCCGGACAGCAAATGGATTCTTACCAACTACATAGGTATTGGCGGATGGAATAACAAGGATGTTGCACTGGTCAACGCATCTGGTAACGGAGAAATTCATAATCTGACCGAAAGTGGATACAGTGACGGCAATGCCAAATGGGTATTGGATGGAAAAGCCATGATTTGGGAAAGTGACCGCGCAGGATTCCGCAGTCACGGAAGCTGGGGTGCTGAAGCGGATATCTATATCATGTTCTTCGACCTGGACGCATACGACCGTTTCAGAATGAGCAAGGAAGAGCTTGCCTTGCTGGAAGACTCGGAAAAGAAAGACAAAGAGAAGAGTGAAGAGAAGGAGAAGGCCGATCATAAAAAAGATAAAAAGAAAGACTCCAAGAAAGAAGATGACAAGAAGGAAGTAAAGCCACTGGTTTTCGACCTTGAAAACAGCCGTGACCGTGTGATTCGTCTGACTGTAAATTCTTCACGATTGGGAGATGCTGTATTAACTCCGAAGGGTGACAAACTATATTATCAAGCAGCCTTCGAAAGCGGATATGATTTATGGGAACACGATCTTAAAGAAAACAAGACTAAAATCGTCATGAAAAAAGTCGGTGGCGGAGCCCTGCTTCCTGATAAGAAAGGCGAGAATCTGTTCCTTTGCAGCCAAGGTGGTATCAAGAAAGTCACTGTCAGCAGTGGTGAAACCAAACCTGTAGAATTCGAAGCTTTCTTCGACTACCAACCCTATGGTGAACGCGAATATATTTTCGATCATGTATGGCAACAAGTAGAAGATAAATTCTATGTAAAAGATCTGCACGGAGTAGACTGGAAAGGCTATCACGAAGCATACGCACGCTTTCTTCCATACATCAATAACAATTATGATTTTCAGGAAATGCTGAGTGAAATGCTGGGTGAGTTAAACGGTTCGCACACCGGAGCACGTTACTACTCAAACGGCCCTATACTATCCACAGCGACCCTAGGAGTATTCTATGACGAAACTTATGATGGTGACGGGTTAAAAATTAAAGAAATATTGGCAAAAGGCCCATTTGCCGTGAAAAAAACGGATGTTACTCCCGGTTGCATCATCGAGAAAATTGACGGCAAACCTATCGTGAAAGGGCAAGACTACTTCCCGCTGCTGGAAGGCAAAGCCGGAAGAAAAGTGTTACTGGCCATATATAATCCGGCTACCGGCAAACGTTTTGATATCACCATCAAAGCTATCAGCATGGGCGAACAAAGTAACTTGCTGTACAAACGTTGGGTAGAACGTTGCCGCAATATAGTCGATAAGTTATCCGAAGACCGCATCGGCTATGTACACGTAAAAGGCATGGACAGTCAAAGTTTCCGCGAAGTATATAGTGAAGTATTGGGACGCTGCCGCAACAAAGAAGCTATTATTGTAGACACACGCCACAATGGAGGCGGATGGCTACATGATGACTTGGCCACTTTATTAAGCGGCAAGGAATATCAGCGTTTCGTTCCACGCGGACAATACATAGGCAGCGACCCATTCAATAAATGGCTCAAGCCATCCTGCGTATTGGTATGCGAGGACAATTACAGTAACGCACATGGCTTCCCATGGGTTTACAAGGAATTAAAGATAGGCAAACTGATTGGTGCTCCGGTTCCGGGCACAATGACTGCCGTATGGTGGGAAAACCAGATCGACCCGAGTATTGTGTTCGGTATTCCTCAGGTGGGTTGTATGGATATGCGTGGACAATATGCGGAAAATCACCAACTTTCTCCAGACATTGAAGTTTATAATACTCCAGAAAAGGCATTGGCAGGTGAAGACCAGCAGTTGGAAGCAGCCGTACAAGAAATGCTGAAAACAATAGGGGAAAAGAAATAAAACAATCCCATCCTGATAAAAAGAAAAAGGTGTCAAAACACAACCTTTGAGGAAAAGGACTTTTCATCCGAGGATACTTTGACACCCTTTATCAGCCATAAAAAGAGCCGTATCAACTCTACTCCCAAGTAATGATACGCCTCTTTTTTATACATTACAGCAAGATAATGTATGGGGCATCTATGCTGAGCATACTTAAATATGTCATAATGATGCTCTATAAGTTGTTCCCACTCATGCCCTCATTTCCAACTATAACCCACTCATTGTAAAGTCATTACCCTCACTCCTTATTCCTCATTCTCATCTCTTAAGACACTCATTCACAATATAATATACATTCACAAGCCTATAAACCGGTTATTTGGTAAGCCCCCTGTTTTTTCAGTTTTTCTTCCTTGCACAAACGGCATAAATAACGGTGTCGTAGTTTGTATCATACTGTTCTTCTTTGACGATTAAAAGTTCAATATCTGTTAATCACGAATGTAATTAAGTCTAATCACTATTGTAGTTAACTTTAACCACTACTGTAATTAAACTTAGTCACAGTAGTGAATAAGCAATTACAAACATATAAAAGTGAGAAAATAAAAGGGAGAAAACAGATAAGAAACAGGGAAATATGCATACATAGACTACCGCCAACTCGCTGCACAAGCCATGCAGCTGCTTTATAAGAACGAACGTTATGGGTTGAATGATGAAAATGAGAAGGTATTTTGGCAAAACAACACCGAATTTGAGTAAATTTCGCCTTTGGAACAGTTGTTTAAATGTCACTTCTATTCCGCCACTACAGAGAAGAAGGGAGAAAGGCTGACCGCACATGAAGATTTTCAATTATTTGCAAGAGTACAAGCGTGAAAAACCTGTCAATCAACAAGATAAATTAATACAGACACATTATCCGCAAACTGAACATTCACCCAAAAGCCAGCAGAAAAGGTACTTTATATCACATGATAAAGTTAGAATAATTTATTTTCAAGCATCTGTGTTAGTGAGGGCAATGCCCTCACTAACACAGATACTACCATCACTAATAAGCAGTTCATTATAAACCAGTTAGAGCCAAAGTGAGGGCATGAGGGCATTTTCGCGTCCAACTTTCTATTTGTTAAGTTGAAAGGGATGGTTTCTATTCTCCGGTATGAAAGACACCGTTTCCGGCATCGCACCAACTTATCTTGCTCTTTCTTTCCAAAGACGAGTCATATCTTCCAAAGTCTTTCCTTTTGTTTCAGGAACCATCTTCCACACAAACAGAGCTGCAAGCACACAAATCACGCCATAAAGCCCATAGGCAAATACCGGACTGAATTCATACATGGCAGGAAAAGTGGAAGAAACCAGATAATTGAATATCCATTGGAAAGCTACAGCGATAGCCACTGCCTTACCGCGGATAGTATTCGGAAATATCTCTGCAATCAACACCCAGCAGATAGGTCCCCATGACATCATAAAGAATGCAGCATAAACTATGATGGAAAGAACAGGAAGAATACCTTCCACCTGAAACTCATCACAAAACGCAACACAGAATGCACCTACAGCCATGCCAATAGAACCAACAATCAACAAGGGTTTACGTCCCATCTTCTCTACGGTAAAGATGGCAATCAATGTAAAGAGAATATTAACTACCCCCATTACCACAGTCTGCATCATACCATCGCCACCGCCACCGATTTTTTCAAAAATACGCGGTGCATAATAAAGCACAGCATTAATGCCGATAGCTTGCTGAAATACAGAAAGCAAGATGCCGACTACAATAACTGTCAGCCCGTATGTAAGCAGTTTTTCCGTTTTCTCGGAAGTTACAGCCTTTATTTCAGACAAAATAGTTTTAGCCTTATCTGTTCCATTTACTTTTTCAAGTACAGAAAACGCTTTATCATCCTGATGGGTCATAGCCAAATAGCGCGGAGTTTCAGGAACCAAAAACAATAAAATGCCAAATAATGCAGCCGGAACCGCTTCTGAACCAAACATATATCTCCAACCATCGGAAACAAGCACTTCATCCGGCATACCATCTTTAATCATATAATTGACAAAATAGACTACCAACATGCCAAAAATAATAGCAAACTGATTACAGGAAACCAATTTACCACGAATTTCGGAAGGGGCAATTTCGGCAATGTACATCGGACAAACAGCAGAGGCAAGTCCTACACCGATTCCCCCGATGATACGATAAAAGTTAAAAGCAAGGATCAATGCAAACGAAGTATCTCCTTTCGAGAAAAATAAAAATTCGGGATAATAAGAGCCTAAAGCAGACAGGAAGAACAATAAAGCAGCCAGACGCAACGAATTACGACGTCCTAGCCCCGAAGCAAAATAACCGGAAAAAGCACTGCCAATGACGCAACCTATCAATGCACTGGAAGCAGTCACGCCATGCCAGAAAGCATCTAATCCCAAATGTTTTTGCAGAGCCTGCTCCGCCCCCGAAATAACAGCTGTATCATAACCGAAAAGTAAACCGCCGAGAATGGCTATAAACACCACTCCCATCAGATAGAAATTGTTTTTCTTGTTTTTCATAATAAAAGGATTATAATAGTTTTCGTAATAAATACAATAACAAAGCTGTGCGAAAATAATCATTAATACGTAATTCTATTATAATTCTCCAACCATTTTAAATCTTTTTCACATCAAGGAAAAACAAGATTATTCCGTCTGAACTGTTCTATGTCTTCCTTTTTTAATCCTATCTTATCCAATGACTTAGGAAGATTATGGTCATTAAGATAATAACGCGGACGAATGAGATATTGTCTGTTTGCTACCGATAGGCTATCTGCCCTATAAGGTGTCTGTACCCCTGCCAAATTCAGCATGGTATGAAACACGGAGGCATTTCCCGCCACCGGTTTTTCACGGTTCTGCAATATAGCTTCATGTACTTCCACATTCTTTTCTCTATATGTTTTGGACAACCAAATTAAAAATGGCACATGCAGTTGATAATAAGACGGGACTGGGGATGCATGTAAAAATAATTTTCGATTATCATCAAAAATATCCTCTCCATGATCCGAAGTATAAAGCATAGCCGAAAAAGAGTTTGTTTTCTGCAATAAAGTGATCAAAGAAGCCAGGAAACCATCTGTATAACGGATGGTATTATCATATGCATTCATCAAATACTCTTTATTCTCATATTTGGCGTCTGTCAGATTATCCGGTTTAAAGACAGACATGGATTCGGGATAACGTTCTTTATAATTAAAATGTGATCCATAGGCATGCAGCACGATGAATAATTTTTGATGACCTGCCTTTAGCTCCTTTTCTACCAGAAACAATAGTTCGTCATCCGAAATATTGGCTCCTTTCGGAGCATCTTTCTTGATAAACTTCCAATCATCTGCCTCCATCCCCAAAAAATCAATAAAAGAATGGTTAGGAAGCTGGTTCGAAAAAAAGGCAGTATGAAATCCTGCTTCCTTGAAAGCGGTAATGATTCCTTTCTGTCTATAAAGACAGTCATAATCCTCAGCCGAAGCTGCCGAAAGCAACATAGGCACACTTTTATGAGTAGTATTAGACTGGGTAAGCACATCCGTGAAAGTTACCACCCCCTCCATTTTATCAAGTAATGGAGTAGTATTCCTTTCATAACCATAAAGTCCGAAATTACAGGCACGGGCCGTTTCCCCTATCACCAAGACATAAACTTCCCGGCTGTTTTCATCATGTGCGGCACTGGCATTAAAAGTAAAATCCCTTGAAGTTTCCGCATATCCGGCTGTTTCGCCCGCACGTTCTGCAGCCAATACTAGATTATAACATACATTAGCCGGATACATTTCGATCTTTACTTGATAATCACGTTGCGTCGCATAGCAGATAACGGTCAATAACGCTCCTGCAACAATGCCTGCCAAGGCATACTTACGTTGAGAACGAATAAAAGAATATTCCAACTGATTACCCCGGGCCCATGAAAAACCTCCCAAGACCAAAGCAGGAATGTAAACAACAAAAACACCAATTACAGCCGGCAGTAAATTATCCAACAGTTCCAGCGCCTCCCCGGAATTAGTAGTTGTCAGATTCAGGAACATATCTACTGCAATGATAGAACGCCCGAACAGGTATAGCAATACCAGTTGGAATGCCGCAAAGAAAACAAACGGAAATAAGATCCAAATAGTCTTTCCAGGTTTACGCCCCAATGTCATAATCAACCGATACCGGCAGAATGACATTACAAATACGTGCCCAAAGTGTCATTTGCTGTTCTGTAAAAAACAATGCCACATTGGGAATGGCCAAGACAACGATGAACAGAACGAACAACCGTTGTGGCTCACAACACCACTGAATAAATTCTTTAAAATGCTTCATTTATATTAAAGATAAAACCAGACTGTCCATTTTTTCCAAATCCATAGTCCAGACGAACATTTACATTCTTTTTAAACTCCCAACGATAACCTATTCCATAATTAGGCAACACTCTGTCCATGCACAAAGCACTGAACTTATTGAATACAGTTCCGGCCCCTATCCAAACTACAACACCATTACGTTTCCATACATGCTGACGCAATTCCACCTGCCCCTCTATTTTATGCTTGTCACGATAGCGCCCTTCGTAATAACCACGCATGGAATACGAGTTTCCCAACAACGCCATCATGGCCCATGACGGATTACCGAAATTAAAAGTACCGCGTAATTCTCCTGCCAACAATCCTCCTTTCCATACAGGATGATAATAACTGGTACGCAAATCCGTAGTACTGAATGCATAATCGTTTCCTAAAAACTTAGGACGGAAACACTGGGTAATATTCAAATAATATCCCTTATGGGGATTGGTCAACACATCGCGCGAATCATATGCCAAAGAAAGGCCCACTCCATAATTAGCAGTAGTAAGATTCATCCCCTCCAGTAGTTCGGGGCGTTCCATATTCTTACCATGCACATAATCATAAGATACCATAGGACCTATATATAGATTATCCGCTATCCGAAACAGGAAACTAGCTTTAACTTGTGCTTGCCAGCGATCTAAATCAGATTCATTGGCATCTACCTTACCCATATCGTACCCTATTCCCCAAAACTTGGAAGGAAAGGAATAAAAATAAAGAGTATAATCCAGCCGGTATTTGTCCTGCGGAAAGATATGAGTTCCGCGTATCCCCAACATATAGAAGCCAACAGTGGAAACATCTCCGAATAAAGACACATTGGATGGAGGAAGAAGCATGTCATTTCTATCGGTACGATAAAGCCCCGCCGCCACCAGTCCCAGCCCCAGTTTGGTATCCGTACTGTAATGTGGTCCGCCAATAATACTGAAATCAAATTTCTTATGATTCTTATCTTTATTAGCATCATTAAAATAGTCCAGAAACTTTTTGAAAAAAGTCCTTTTCTGTACTGTGCTGTCTTTGTGTTGCATTGTCGTATCTTCAGGCAAATAAAACAGCCCACCCTCTTGCGTGACTGCCAAAGCCGCATCTGCCATACATATAAAGATTACGATCCAAAATGATATTTTCTTCATTGTAATCTATTCTTTTTTCCACTGTTAAAACAAGCTTTACAGTAAACATAAACTGAATAAAAACAAATAAAGCAGGTCTGGATACAAAGATAGCCAAACCTGCTTTATTGTGACTTTTTTATATAATAAGAATCTGGTCTGAATTTACCTATTTCTGTCCTAAATACCTTATACCGGTTGCTTTTCTGTAATCAGCCAACGCAATCTTCTGCTCATAATAAGATTGGATAAGGTTTGTATATGCCTGTATCCATGTCAGCTGTGCAGAAAGCACATCCAAAATAGTCAACTTACCTTCAGTATAACTAAAAGTGTTCAAATCCAAATTCTCTTCTGCCAGTTTGCAGTTCTCCTCGGCAATACTTATCTGACGGGTATTCTCGGTCAGACTAGTCCACGCCTTCGCCACTTCTTTGCTTATTTGGTCTTGCTTATCTTGCAATGCATACTGCTTGCTTAATAAAATAGCCTTCTGTGCAGCCGTCGATTTAAAGCGGGCTCCCCAATGGAAAATCGGCAATTTAATAGAGGCATACACATTACTATTAAACATAGTTTCGCCCGAAATGTTCAACATCTGTGTTCCCCATGTCTCTTTAAAACCGATAGAAAGAGAAGGATTGTACTTGGCGGCAGCCAGACTTACCTGTCTTTTCTGATAATCCACATCCAACTGTGAGATAGCATAATCGGGACGCACATTCAAGGCTGTTTCCGCTCCAATAAAGGCAGGCATAGGCAATATGGTAGAAATAGAATCCGTCAAATCCATTTCAGCCAGCGGTTCCAATCCCATCAGCACATTCATATTCTGCAAGGCGACCTGATAAGACTGGTAGCTGCTGGAACGTTGCAATTCAGCCTCTTTCAAACGGGTCTGCATCTGAATGAGATCCGTCTTGCTGATATAGCCATCATCGTACTTATCTTGCAGCACTTTGGTCAACTGCTCAATAATCTGCACATACTGGCACATCGTTTCATACATTTCTTTTTGTGCGGCTGTTC
>OHCQ01000520.1_pt1 | contig 11301 bp, 10 predicted proteins | sample 1566791 | NCBI WGS metagenome assembly OHCQ01 (sample SAMEA3879541, study PRJEB24766) | human gut metagenome | biome: human-associated habitat; feature: feces | place: USA | collected 1985/1987
CCGTTGTCATATACGGATATATTTTATTTGATATATTATTTTGAATTTTCACATATATGCGAGGACGCGGGGAAAAAACGACAAAATCAACGCGATTTCCAATGTTATTGACTATTGGCATGCCGCGTGATATAATACCGATAATAGAAATGGCGATTCTATATTTAGTATGAAGTGCGGATCAATAGCAGTGTGAATTACATAAGGGCCAGGAAGGAGCCGCCGATAGTGGAAAGCATGGGTGTAAAAAATAAGCCGGCAAGGACGACGGGAGCAAGCGGATGGCTAAACAGGCCCAAGACACGCAGGAGCATTAAAATTGCGCTGTTTTTGGCGCCTATTCTTGTATTTGCCGTACTGTTCGTCTATTATCCCTTTGTAAAGACCATAATAAACAGCTTCAGCATAGTCAACCAGAAGGGAAACGTCACGGGCTTTGCAGGGCTGGCTAACTATAAATACGTATTCGGGCGCAACGATTTCAAAAAGTCCATATTGAATTCCCTCATCATAACGGGCATAAACGTCCCCATAACGCTGGTAGTGACCATACTGCTTGCGCTGATAGCCAACAAAAAGCGCAGGCTGAGCCCGCTCTATGAGACGCTTTTCACCATGCCCATGGCGGTATCCATGTCCGCGGCATGTATGGTGTTTAAGTCCATGTTCAGCCCTACCTTGGGAATAATCAACGCCATGCTCGGCACACAGCTCGGCTGGTTCGAAAGCCGCGCCACCGCCCTTTATACCATAATCATACTTACGGTATGGATGGGCATAGGCTTTGACTTCCTTCTTTTCCTCTCTGCCCTGCGGGGCATACCCTCGCATATAATGGAGGCCGCAAGGCTGGATGGGGCGGGCCTCTTCACAAGGATATTCAAGATACAGCTCCCGCTCATATCCCCCACCATACTCTATGTAATGTGTACCAATCTGGTGCTGGCCATGATGTGCTCGGCGCCCATGATAATCATAACACAGGGAGGCCCGTCCAGAAGCACCACCTCGCTTATGTACCTCATGTTCGCCTCGGGCTACGGCAGCTCAAATTACAGCCTCGCTGCGGTGGTGAGCATAGTGACCTTCCTGCTTACCTTCGGGTTTACCGTGGTTGCGTTCATGTTTGAGAGAAAGAAGGTGCATTATCAATAATGAATAAAGTAAAAACAAAGATTGGCGATGCACTGGTTCAGGTAATTGCCGTAATGATCGGCTTGATACTGATATTTCCAATAGTATACTGCGTATGCAGCGCATTCAAGACCCCTGGCGAATTTGCTCTGTCAAAGCTTCTGCCTGAAAGCTTTACCTATCTTGCGAACTTTAAAAACGCGCTGCATCAGGCGCCATTGATGCGCTATATGCTGAACTCCGTAATAGTGTCCCTGCTGGGCACTGTGATGAGGCTGGTATTCTCCATACTTGCGGCATATGCATTCACCAATTACGAATTCAAATTTAAGAATGCCTGCTTCTTTTTGATACTGGCGACTATGATGATGCCGGGCGATATACTGCTGGTGACCAACTACGCCACGGTGTCAAAGCTGGGACTGCTCAACAGCTATCTCGGAATGTGCATAACCTCCTTCGTATCCGCCAGCCAAATGTTCATGCTGCGGCAGAGGTTTATGTCGGTGCCGCGCGATATGCGCGATGCGGCTATGCTGGATGGCTGCGGCGATCTGCGCTATATAGCTACGGTACTGCTGCCCATATGCAAGCCCGTAATAACCACGCTTTTTATACAGAGCTTTATCACGCTGTGGAATTCCTACCTGTGGCCTCTGATCGTTACGGCCAGCAGCCCCGAGATGCGTACCATTATGGTAGGCATAACCAAGCTGAATTCATGGGAGGATACCAACTATGAGCTGGTGCTGGCAGGCACCACCATATCGCTCATACCCTCCTTCCTGCTGTTCATCTTGATGCGGCGCAATATGCGAAAGGGCGGCGTGGACGGCGCAATGGTAGGATAAATAAAACCGCTTTGTCTGTGCGCCTGCTGCTCCGCTGTGGCCGGCGCATTTTAGGCAAATAAATTAAAAAGGAGAAAAACATGAAAAAGTTCCTTCGTACTCTTTTGGTAATGGCAATGGCACTTCTCATGGTGGCCATGACCGCCTGTGCCAAAAACGCGCCCGCAGAGGAGGCTGCGCCCGCAGAGGAAGCAAATCAGGGCGAGACGCCGGCCGAGGAGACTGCCGGCACTGAATCTTTACTGGGAACCGAGCCTGTGACCATCACCTTCTGGCACAGCGCTTCCGATGAAGCCGGCGTGCTGATGGACAAGTACGTTTCTGACTTCAATGCAAACAACGAGTACGGCATCACCGTAAACGCCATCTATCAGGGTCAGTATTCTGACGCTACCACCATGCTCAAGACCATACTTTCCGCAGAAAACTACAAGGAACTGCCGGATGTTATGCAGCTTGACGCTACAGGAAAGGTGACCTACTTCGATTCCGGCAAGGCTTTTACCATTGACGATGCCATAAAGGCCTATGCCGACGATAGCTTCCTTGACAGCTATCTGAACGTTGCCCTGAGCAACTGGCAGTATTCCGGCATACAGCTGGGTCTGCCCTTCGCTACCTCTACCACCGTCACTTATTACAACAAGGATCTGCTGGCCAAGGCCGGCTGGGATCATGCTCCCGCCACCTTTTCGGAAGTAATAGCCCTTCAGAACGATATGAAGGCTGCCGGTCTGTCCCAGGTCGCCCTTCAGAGCGTTCCCAATACTCCCACCCTTGCAAACTGGATCGGCCAGCTCAACAGCTATGTCGTAAATAACGACAACGGCAGCGAAGCCGCCGCAAGCGAGCTTGCATGTATAGACAACGGTGCGCTGGCAACCTTCCTTACCGAATGGAAAGCCATGTACGATGCAGGCGCACTGAAGAACGAGCAGAGCTCCACCGATGCCTTCGTAGCAGGCGATGTAGCTCTTATGACCAGTTCTTCTTCCGCTATTTCCAGCATTACCGAGAAGGTGAACGGCGCGTTCGAAGTCGGCGTATCCAACTACATTAAGGTAAACGATGCTGCCGCCGATGGCGCTACCGTGTCCGGCTCCTGTCTGGTAATGTTTGACAGCGGCGAAGCCCTCCGCAAGGAAGCTTCCTGGTATTTCCTGCAGTATTTGACCTCTGCCGACGTACAGGCTGACTTTGCCGCCGGCACCGGCTACATCCCCTGCAACGCAGCCGCCCTGGAGACTGACGCTTATAAGGCAGCCGTAGAAGCTACACCTGCCTATAAGACTGTTTACGATCAGCTCACAAACACCCCCGCATCCATGCGTAGCGTCACCGTGGGCCCCTCCAAGGACTTCTACTATGCTATAATGCAGTGTGTCTCCGATATGCTCGAGCAGGGTCAGACCGTGGACGAGACTGTGGAGATCATGAGCGACGAACTGAGCAATCTGCTCAACGAGTACATTCGCAACAACCAGTAATAGCGGTTATATCAGCACCCAAACGGGAGCCTGCTGCTGAGCGGCGGGCTCCCTCATTAAGGACATAAGTTTGACGAATCAAGCATAAGGGACAGAGAGAGCAGGGAAAGGAAGCACCCATATGGAAATATCCACATCTACGAATATTTGTGCCTTTCAGCCCGGACGCGAGCGCAATCCGTTTGATTTCTGCATAGCGGAGTGTGCCAAAGGCGGCTATAAGGTGCTGGATATAAATTTCTGCGAGGCCATGAACCCCCATTCCCGCATGAGGGACGATGATTGGGAGGATTATGTAAAGGACATAGCCGAGCTGGGCAAAAAGTGGGACGTGGTTTTCCGCCAGTCACATTTGCCGTATTACGATATATTCGCCGACAATGACGAAGAAAAAGTAAAGATCATGGAGGAGCTGATACGCCGTTCCATTATAGCCTCTGCGGAGCTGGGCGTGGAATGGACCGTTACACACCCCGGAACGGTTTACTCTGCTGGCCCTGATATGAACATTTCGCTGGAGCATAATTTGGAGTATTATTCCAAACACATAAGGACGGCAAGGGAATGCGGCATCGGCATTGCGCTGGAGAACGACTTTGAGTACCGCTCCGCCCCTTACCAGAGGATATTCTGCGCCAACGTGCATGAGCTGGTGGAGCTGGTGGATTCCTTCAACGATCCGAAGCATGTAGGCGTATGCTACGACTTTGGCCACGGTAATCTGGGCGGGCCATTCCACAGGCAGAATCTCAATATAATAGGTTCCCGCCTGCACGCCATACACGTTCAGGACAACCATGGCATGAGCGATGAGCATCTCCTGCCCTTCCACGGCAACATCAACTGGCAGGAGGCCATGGAGGGCCTTGCCGATATAGACTATGATGGCGATCTGACATATGAGATACAGGAGTTTGGACGCTATTTCCCCAATGACCAGAAGCATCTGGTGGTGGAGTATTCGCTTAAGGTCGGCAAGGTGCTTGTAGATATGTTTGAAAAAGCAAAAGCCGGGAAGGGCAAATAATGAGCGATAAAAAATCCCCGCATTACGGGGATTTTGTTATTTGTCCGTTTTCTTTTTCTTGGGTATTTCCATGCCGGAAAGCTCTTGATACGCTTCAAACTGCTCGTCAGTCAGGGGCGGCGTGGGCATCATACCTGTAGTATCGGTAAATGAGGAAGTGGTTGAGATGTCCGGATAGTCATTCCATTTGCCGGTTTTAGCTTTTTTCATGACTTAAACTCCTTTTTGCTTTAGTATGGCGGGATAGAAGGCGATTTATGCGGCGAAGATACCCGCTTTTTATTTTGCTGTTGACAGAAGCGTATATTGTGTATATACTGTATATATAACTTTATATACAGTTGAAAGGAGGAAGTCTTGGATATACTGATAAGCAACTCCTGCGGCAGCCCGATATATCAGCAGATATATGATCAGATAAAGAACGCCATACTTTCGGGAGAACTCCGCGAGGGGGATATGCTGCCCAGCATACGAGCCCTTGCCAAGGATCTGCGCATAAGCGTGATAACTACTAAGCGGGCGTATGAGGAGCTGGAGCAGGGCGGATACATATACACAGCCGCCGGCAAGGGCTGTTTTGTGTCGCAAAAGAGCTCCGGCATGGTATACGAGGAGCACTTGAAAAAAATTGAGGAGCATATGGGCGAAATAGCTCGTCTTGCCGGAGCCAGCGGTATAACCGAGGGGCAGCTGATCGAAATGTACAGGGTACTTCAGGAGGAAAACAGATGAAAAACGCTATAGACATTAAAGGCGTATCAAAGACATACCGTGACTTTACGCTGGATAGCCTTACCCTCAGTCTGCCCGAGGGCAGCATAATGGGGCTCATAGGCGAAAACGGCGCAGGCAAGTCTACCACCATAAAGCTCATAATGAACGCCATACTGCCCGATTCCGGCAGCATAGAGGTACTGGGCATGGACAATAAAAGCCCCGGGTTTGCCGAGGCCAAGGAGGACATAGGCGTGGTGCTGGACGAGGCATATTTTCCCATAAACCTAAACTGTAAAAACGTAAATACCATTATGAGGCTCACTTACAAAAAATGGGATTCGGATAAGTACTTCGGCTACATAAAGGAATTCGGGCTGCCGGAAAAGAAGGCCTTCAAGGACTTTTCGCGAGGTATGAAGATGAAGCTGGCCATAGCCGTGGCACTGTCCCACGACCCGAAGCTGCTGGTGCTGGACGAGGCAACGGGAGGGCTGGACCCAATAGTGCGGGATGAGATACTCGACATATTCAACGACTTTACCCGGGATGAGAGCCACAGCGTACTCATATCTTCCCACATAGTAAGCGATTTGGAGAAGATATGCGATTACATCGCGTTCCTGCACCGGGGCAGGCTTGTGTTTGCCGAGGAAAAAGATATGCTCTATGAAAACTATGCGCTCGTCAATATGACCCGGGCGCAGCTTGCGGCCATGCCGAAGGGCAGCGTGCTGGGCAGCAGGGAGAACAGCTATGGGGCTGAGGTGCTTATGCTGAGGAGCGACATTCCTGCGGGTATGGTGCCGGAGCGCATAACAATAGAGGATATAATGCTTTATATGGCGAGGGAGGAGAGATAGCATGCGCGGACTTATAATGAAGGATATGCTCACAATAGCGAAGCAGGCCAAGGCATTCCTTATACTTATACTGTTTTTTGCCGTCATTCCCAGCTTTTCGGGGAGCAGCTTCGCCATGCTGTATGCGGCCATGATGCCTATAAGCGCGTTGGCATACGATGAAAACTGCAAGTGGGATCAGCTTGCAGCCATGATGCCGTACAGCGTCAGGGACATAGTATTGAGCAAGTACCTGCTCGGCTATATCTGCCTGCTGGTGACGGGAGCGCTGTCCATAGCCTCGCTGTATGTTACTGCCGCCGTAAAGGGGGTGCCTGCGGCAGGTGAGGATATTGCAGGGGTCATAGTAATGGCCTGCTTTGCGCTGATATTTTTAGCGGTGAACCTGCCCTGCATGTTCCGTCTGGGCGTTGAAAAGGGAAGGCTGCTGTTTATGGCAATGATAGGCATAATAGTATTCCTTGTGGTGGGCTTTGGCGATAACATAGTCGAAGGCATAAACAAAGCGAGTGCAGGCGGCAACCTTGCCCCCGGCGCGGTGGCGATAGCCGCTTTGGCGCTGGCGGCGAATATGGCCTCCGTAGCGCTGTCCGAGAGGGCGTATAAAAGGAAAATGAGATAGCGGCTCGATATAGCAAAATATCAAAAAAGCGGCGTTAAGCCGCTTTTTTGATATTATCCCAGGCCGGTGGGCCTATTCTGCGCTCTTTAGGGATTCTATCATATCTATACCCTTCATCTTTACGTGGGCCATCACGTTTACTATAGCGGAGAATATCACTGTAAGCGCCGCCGAGAAGGCATAGCTCATGGCGGTGGTGCTGCGCCCGAACATCATAAGGTCTATCTCCACGGAGCGTATCAGCCACGCGTGCAGGTACTTGCCGAATACGCAGCCCAGCGCTATGCCTGCCGCCGTGAGTATTATGTTTTCCCTGCAAAGGTAGGTGGTAACTTCTATATCGTAGAAGCCCAGTACCTTGATAGTAGCAAGCTCCCGTATGCGCTCGGTCATGTTTATGTTGGAGAGGTTGTAAAGCACAACTATGGCCAGAGCCGCCGCGCAGAGTATTACCACCACTACTACGAAGTCCACGCGCTCCATGCTGTGCATATAGGTGTCCTTGACGTCGGCGGTGCGGGAGGCGGCGGAAACGCCGTGAAGCTTCAGCATCTCCTCCATTGTGGCCTCGCAGGCGGCGTTGGAGTTATCCTCAAGGTTGAGTATGACGGTGTTTATTTCGGCCTCATCGCCGAATATATCCTCGTATGCCGCGGGCGTAAGGTAGATAAAGTGGGCGACGTAGTTCTGATATATGCCCGCTATCTTGGCGCTGTGGCGGCCGTCACTGTCAATGGTTATGCTGTCGCCCACATTGACTTTCAGCAGTTCGCTGAGCTTCTGATCTATTATCACGCCGCTTTCCGGCAGGGTCATCTCATCGCCCGAGCTTATTGCCCGGGTAATTACGAATTTACCTATATCCTCCGGGTCGAATACTTCCACATAGGCGGTGGTAGAGTAGGCGGGGGATTCCGCGGTGACGCTGCCCGCATATATCTCAGTGTATTCGCTTATGTTATCCGAACTGTCCAGATATGCTTTTATATCCGCATGTTCGGTATCCAGCAGCCCGTCGTTCAGGGTTATCTGGGCGTCGTAGCGGAATATGTCGCCATACTGGGTATCCATGGTCATCATGAGGGAATCACGCAGGCCAAAGCCGGCGATTATAAGCCCGGTGCAGCCGCCTATGCCTATCACGGTCATGAAGAACCTCTTCTTATAGCGGAAAAGGTTGCGCACTGTGATTTTCCAGTTGAAGCTGAGCGCGCGCCATACGGGGGTTATACGCTCCAGTAGCACACGCTTCCCGGCAGGGGGCGCCTTGGGGCGCATGAGGTTGGCAGGGGAGTCGGTAAGGGTGGAAATACAGGCCCAAAGTGTGGAAAGGGTGGTACAGGCCACCGCTGCAATGGTCGCCCATATGCAGATACCGGGGTAGAGGCTGAGGCGTATGTTAGGCATCTCGTACATTATCTGATAGGAGACGTATATCATGGTTGGGAATACTATGTGCCCTATAATGATGCCGAGAAGGCTTCCCGCAAGGCTGGGGAACAGACCGTAGCACAGGTATTTTTTGGATATATCCCACCTGCCGTAGCCCAATGCCTTCATAAGGCCTATCTGGGTGCGCTGCTCCTCCACCATGCGTGTCATGGTGGTAAGGCATACCAGCGCCGCCACCAGGAAGAATATTACTGGGAATACCGAAGCAAGGTTTGCCATCCTGTCCGCGTCCTGACCGAAGCCGGTGTAGCCGGGATTATAGCCGCGGGAGAGTATGTACCACTTGCAGGTCTCGATATCGGCTACCTTGCGCCGTGCGTCCGCCAGCTTCTTCTTGGCGTCCGCGATTTTTTCTTCGGCCTCCCGCTTCGCGTCCTCGTATTCCTCGAGGCCGTCGGCGTATTCCTTTTCGCCGTCCTTGAGCTTCTTATAGGCCTTGGGCAGCTCGTCTATGCCCTCGTAATACTTTTTCCAGCCGTCCTGAAGCTCCTCCACGCCCTCGCGATATTTCCTTTTGCCATCCTGAAGCTCCTCATAGCCCTCGTCCAGCTTCTTTTTTGCGGCGTCAAGCTGGGCCTTCGCCGCGTCCAGCTTCTGCTTTCCGGCGTCTATCTCAGCTTGAGCGGCGTCTATCTCAGCTTGGGCGGCGGCTATTTTGTCCTCGGACATGCTGACGCGTTCGAGGCATGCCTTCCGCTGGGTAAGCTCAGTTATCCGCGCCTCTATCGCTTTATACTCCGGGTCGTCGGGATTCAAAGAGTCTTTTTGTGCTTTAAGAGAGTCAATATCACTTTTCAGCTGGGCAATCTGGTCGTGTATCTTCCTTGCCGCGTCAAGCTGCTGCTGGGCGGCGGACAGATCCGCATAGGACTCGTCCAGCTTCCGTTTGTTTTCGGCGTATTGGGCATAGCCGAAGTTGTATTCATCAAGGCCCTTTTGATATTCCTGCTCGCCCTCTATTAGCTCCTGGCGGGCGTCGGCAAGCTCGCACTCCGCATCGCACAGCTTTGGGAGGGATTCCTCCAGCTCCTTCTTGCCGTCCCGGTATTCCCGCCAGCCCTTATCCAGCTTTCTGCGGGCATCCTTAAGCTCCTGCTCCGCATCGGAGAGCTTTTCATCCGCTTCTTTTTCCTTGTCGTCCAGCTCCTTTTGAGCGTCGTCGATCTTTCCCTGGGCTTCGTCTATTATGTCATCGTAGCGGAGCTTTGCCCGCCTGTCGCCGAAGTCCTTGAGGGAATCCATAACATCGTCGATATAGTCGTCGTATTCGTCCGTGAAGGCGGTAAGCTCCTGCGCGCCCTTTACCTTGGCGTAGGCAACGGTGTAGTAATCCAGGTCAAATGCACCTTCGGGAAGATATACATACGCTCTTACATTGCCGGAGCCGATCGAAGCGGAGCCGCGTTCTACGCTGATGTAGTAAGGGCTGACGGCGGTGCCTACTATGGTGAAATTCTTGTGTGTGAGGCAGTCCTCGTAGTCGTCGCTGGGGTCTATGGTTATGCTGTCTCCCACCGAAATCTTCATTTTTTCCAGCAGGTTTTTGTCTACAATACACTCGTCGGGGCTTTCCGGCATTCTGCCGGAGGTGACTGTGAGCAGATTCATGCCGTCTGTTATGGAATACGCCTTTGCAACAAGGTCGCCGGCCCATGCGTCGATGCAGTACGCGCCTACAGCCCGCTCTATGTTGTTCTGCGCCCCCAGGGCTTTAATGTCGTCTTTGGTCAGGCCGAGGGTGGAGAGCACCTGTATATCCATGAGCTGCTGCTTATCCAGATATTCATCGCCGGTGTTTTTCATATCCGGCGCTGTGGCCTTGAGACCGGAGAGAAACGCTACGGCGAGAGCTATGAGTATGGCTATGGAAAGAAAACGGTTTTTGCTGTTTTTTATTTCCCTTATGAGATCTTTTCTTAAGGCAGTCACAGTACCGTCTCCTTTCCTCTGCGTTTTTTATAAGATGCGGCTACCATTCTATGCTTTCTACCGGAGTTGGGTTGTTGTTGTATTCCTCATGGGCAACGGTGCCGTTTTTTATATGTATAACGTGGTCCGCCATGGGGGTGAGGGCGCTGTTGTGGGTTATCACAACCACGGTAACGCCCTTCTGGCGGCAGGTATCCTGCAAAAGCTTCAGTATGGACTTACCGGTGACGTAATCCAGCGCACCGGTAGGTTCATCGCAAAGCAGAAGCTTGGGGTTTTTGGCCAATGCGCGGGCAATGGATATGCGCTGCTGTTCGCCTCCGGAAAGCTGACTGGGGAAGTTGTCCATACGGTCCTCAAGGCCCACTTCGCGCACGGCAGTAGCTGCGTCCAGCGGATCCCTGCATATCTGAGATGCCAATTCTACGTTTTCCAGTGCGGTGAGGTTCTGCACCAGATTATAGAATTGAAACACAAAACCCACATCATAGCGGCGGTAAGTGGTGAGCTCCTTTGAACTGAAGCCGCTTATAACCGTGCCGTCCACGGATATGGTGCCCTCGGTACAGGTATCCATGCCGCCCAACATATTCAGCACCGTGGTCTTACCGGCGCCGGACGGGCCTACGATTATGCAGAATTCCCCTTTGGCAATAGAAAAATTGATATGGTCTATGGCCTTTATGACCATCTGGCCCATCTGATAGTACTTTGAAACGTCGCTGAATACTACGTAATCCCGCATAATGCCCCTCCATAGGCGTCGATATATCATAATGTTTAATTATAACATTTACACTGTTAAAAGAATATTAAAAAGAGTGCTCCAAATGTGCATAAACGGTGACATTTTGAAATGAGAGCGTAAGGCATTCGCCTTGCTTCCTATAGACCGGGCAAGGAGAGAAAAGATGGGGCATATTGCCTGCAAAAACGGCAATGTTTAAATTTAGTTCACAGCAGGCAAAACAAGGCCGTGATACAATGAATAATAACGCCGTGGAAGCGGTGTATGGGAGGGCTAATTGGAAAAGACTGAGCGCCGGAGAAGATTCCTTATAAACCTCGCGTATTGCGCGGCCATACTGGCGGTGCTGGTAGTGCTGTTCAGATACATGATGTCGAGCCTGCTGCCATTCTTCATAGCTTTTATAGTGGCGGCTGTGATACACCCGCTGCTGAATAAGCTGGTAAAGAAGTGCCATCTTCCGCATAAGTT
>OHCQ01000525.1_pt1 | contig 11236 bp, 10 predicted proteins | sample 1566791 | NCBI WGS metagenome assembly OHCQ01 (sample SAMEA3879541, study PRJEB24766) | human gut metagenome | biome: human-associated habitat; feature: feces | place: USA | collected 1985/1987
AGGCTTTGGGGTGGATACCAACGTGGTCACCTTCATCACCCCGGACGGCACCCGGGAGCTGCCCCTGATGAGCAAAGCCGACGTGGCAGACGCCATCCTGGACGAAATTTTAAAGCGCCGCGGCCACTGAGACATAAAAAATACGCCTTGCGTCTGCAAGACGTATTTTTTATGTCCGTTTACTGGTTGCCGGCCACCATCATCTTGCTGGCCTTGTAGATGTCGCCGCAGCCGAGGGTGATGACCAGATCGCCGGGCTGGGCGTTCTGCTTTACCCAGTCGGCGGCCTCCTGCAGGCTGTTCACCAGCACAGAGCCGGGGATCTGTGCAGCCAGCTTTGCGCTGGTAATGGTGGGGTCGTTGGGCTCGCGGCTGCCCATGATGGGGGTCAACACCGTGATGTCCGGGATCTTGAGCACATCCACAAAGTCGTTGAACAGCATCTTGGTGCGGCTGTATGTAAACGGCTGGTGGACGGCGATCAGGCGCTTGTAGCCCATTTCTTTGGCGGTGTTCAGGGTGGCGCGCAGCTCGGTGGGGTGGTGGGCGTAGTCGTCGATGACCAGCGCACCGTTGCACTCGCCGTACACCTCAAAGCGGCGGCCTGCGCCCTTGAAGTTCAGGGCAGCCTCGGCGCACTGCTCTGCGCTCAGGCCCACAAAGCGGCACACGGCGCACATGGCCAGTGCATTATAAATATTGTGGCGGCCGGGCACGGACAGGCGGATGCGGGTGGTGTCGGTCGTATTCCACTCCTTCAGGTCGAACTCGAAGAAGCCGGGCTTATACTCGTTGATGTTGACAGCGCGGTAGTCGGCGTGGTTGTCGATGGCAAAGGTACGCACCCGGCGGTCCAACGTGTACATCACGTCCATGGTGTTCTTGTCGTCAGCGTTGGCAAAGATCATGAACTGGGTCATCAGGGCAAAGCGCTTGAAGGCGAACTTCAATTCGCCCATGCTGCCGTAGTAGTCCAGATGGTCGTTGTCGATGTTCAGCACCACGGACAGGTAGGGGGTCAGCTTCAGGAAGGTCTCGGCGAACTCGCAGGCTTCGATAACGATATCATCGCCCTTGCCGGCCTTGCCGTAGCCGTTGATGAGGGGCAGCTTGCCGCCGATGACGGCAGAGGGGTCGCGCCCTGCCAGTTCCAGCGCGGTGGTGATCATGGAGGTGGTAGTGGTCTTGCCGTGGGTGCCGGACACGCAAATGCTCTGCTTGTACAGGCGGCTCACATAGCCCAGCAGCACGCTGCGCTCCACGGTGGGGATGCCGTAGGAGGCGGCTGCGTTCAGTTCCACGTTATCCTTGGAGATGGCGGCAGAGTACACCACCATGTCCGCACCGACAACGTTATCCGCATTGTGGCCAAGGCTGACCTTCACGCCCATCTCCCGCTCGTAGCGGATGATGCTGCCGTCCAGCACATCGCTGCCGGACAGCTCGTAGCCCTTGGCAGCCAAGATCTGGATCAGCGGGTACATTCCGCTGCCGCCGCAGCCGATAAAATGGATCTTCTTTACATGGTCCAGCAGATGCTGGCTATAATCCGAGTACATGAACATAGTAAGGCTCTCCTCCAAATATTAACGGCTGCAGCGCAGACCGATTCCTTCCAAATATGGGGACACACTCTTATTATATAATTTTTGCAGCATAAAATAAACAGGTAAGGCCGAATTTTCGGAAAGAACCATAATTTTTTTGTGAATTTTGTGATATGTGTACAACAAAATCCCGGCAGTATTACTTTGCCCGCCGCCGCAGGATCTCGTCCAGAATGGCATCGGCTACATCTGCCTTGCTCATCAAAGGCAGCTCCCGTGTGCCGTCCGGGGTGATGAAGGTGACCACGTTGGTATCCACCCCAAAGCCTGCACCGGCCACCTTGAGGTTGTTGGCCACCACCATGTCCAGATTTTTCTTGGCAAGCTTCGCGGAAGAGTTTTCCACAAGATCCCGGGTCTCCATGGAAAAGCCGCACAGGAACTGGTGGGTCTTGCGGGGGCCGATGGTGCCAAGGATGTCCTCGGTGCGCTCCACGGGGATGGAGAGGTCGCCTTCCTTCTTTTTGATCTTGTCATCTGCCACAGTGGCGGGGCGGTAGTCCGCCACGGCAGCGGCCATGATGAGCACATCGGTGGTGTCAAAGCGGTCAGTCACCGCCTCGTACATCTGCTGCGCCGAGGTGACCGGCACATCGGTGGTGAACTTGACCGGCGGCAGCGCGGTCTGCCCGTGGATCAGGGTCACTTCGGCGCCCCGCATGGCGGCGGCGCGGGCAATGGCGTAGCCCATCTTGCCGGTGGAGTGGTTGGTCAGGTAGCGCACCGGGTCCAGCGCCTCCTGCGTGGGGCCGGCGGTCACCGCAACGCGTACCCCGGCTAAGTCCTTCGGGCGGGCGATGGTGTGCAGGATGTGCTCGATCAGTACTTCCTCCTTGGGCAGGCGTCCGCTGCCCACATCCTTGCAGGCCAGCACACCGCTTTCCGAGGGGATAATGGTAAAGCCGTACCGCTCCAGCGTGGCAAGGTTATCCTGCGTGATGGGGTTTTCCAGCATGCCGGTGTTCATGGCGGGGGCTACCAGCTTGGGGCACTTAGCAGCCAGCACCACGGTGGTAAGCATATCGTCCGCAATGCCGTGCGCCATTTTGGCAATGACGTTGGCGGTGGCGGGGGCTACAAGGATCACATCTGCCTTCTTCGCCAGCGAGATGTGGGTGACCTCAAACTTGAAATCCCGGTCAAAGGTGTCCACCATGCACTTGTGGCCGGTCAGGGTCTCAAAGGTGAGAGGGGTGATGAACTGGGTGGCGTTTTTGGTCATGATGACCTCCACATCCGCACCCAGCTTGCGCAGTGCACTGGCCACATTGGCCATCTTATAGGCGGCAATGCCGCCGCTCACGCCCAGCAGGACGCACTTGCCGTTCAGATCCATGGTTTGTTTACCTCCCGGAAAAACAGTTCTTTTCCACATATCTTACCTTAGTATAATGCAAAACTTCCACCAGCACAACAAAATCTTTGCCGGGAACTTGTATCCGGCGCAAAAATGCGGTAAAATACGCTTGACAAAGAGCAAACCGGTTCTTTTCTTTTATTTTGAAAAGGAAAACAGAATTATGATCTTAGCCATTGATATAGGCAACACCACCGTCGCCCTTGGGGGCATCCGGGACGGACGTGTATGCTTTGTGGCGCGCATGGACACGGTGCGCACCCGCACGGCTGCGGAATATCGTGCCGAGATGGATAAAATTTTTGCGCACCGCCGCCACCCGGAGCGTCCCATGCGCTTTGAAGGGGCGGTGCTTACCAGCGTAGTGCCCCAGATCACCGGGGCACTGGCCGAGTGCGCCCGCCACTACACCGGCAAAAAGCCGGTCATCGTTTCGCCGGACATCCGCACCGGGCTGACCATGGGGGTGGACGAGCCCCGCGCCGTGGGCAAGGACCGGCTGGTGGATGCCGCCTATGCGGCGGCAAACTTTCCGCTGCCGATCGTCACGGTAGATCTCGGCACTGCCACCACCTTTAATGTGGTGGACAAAGACCGGGTATTCCGGGGCGGCGTGATCTGCCCCGGCCTTTCCACCGGGCTGCGCGCGCTGGGCGAGCGCTGCGCCCAGCTGCCGCAGGTGCATCTGGGCTCCCCGAAAAAAGCCATCGGCACCAACACCGAAAGCTGTATGCTGTCCGGCTCGGTGCTGGGCACCGCCGTGCTCATTGACGGCATGGTGCAGCGCATCGAGGAAGAGCTGGGCTGCCCGGCTACGTTGGTAGTCACCGGCGGTCTGGCAAAGTACGTCACCCCGCTGTGCCGCCACCCCCTGACCTATGACCCCGAGCTGCTGATGAAGGGGCTGGCACTGCTGTACCAGCTGAACGCCCCGCAGGAGCACGGCCGCAGCCATGGCGGCGGCAGACACTACGGTCAACAGGGACGCCCCCGGGCAAAGCACCCGCACCCCAACCGCCGCACCCGCCGCGAGCCGGAGGCGCTGGTAGGCTGAGGGAACAAGAGGATAAGGGAGAGCATTATGAAACTGGGCATTCTTGGCACGGGTAAGATCGTGCAGGAATTTTTGCCATGGCTTGTGGAGCACACGCCGTTTACTGTGCAGGCGGTGTGCAGCACCCCGCGCTCGGCGGCAAAGGCCGCAGAGCTGTGTGCACAATATCAGATCCCGCAGCACACCACCAATTACTTTGAACTGCTGCAATGGGTAGACGCGGTCTACATCGCCGTGCCCAATTTGCAGCACGCCCGCTACGCCCGGGTGGCGCTGGAGGCGGGCAAGCACGTCATTGTGGAAAAGCCCATGGCGGTGACCGCCGCCGAGACCGAGGAACTGGCTGCGCTGGCACAGCGCAAGCGGCTGTTCCTCTTTGAGGCGATGACCACCCAGTACCAGCCCAACTACGCCAAACTCCGGGAGCTGCTGCCCCGGGTGGGCACGGTACGCATGGTACAGTGCAGCTTCAGCCAGTATTCCAGCCGGTACGACGCCTTTTGCGCCGGGCAGACCCCGCCGGTGTTCGACCCGCTGTGCGCGGGCGGCGCATTGATGGATCTGGGCGTGTACAACGTCAGCTACATCGTGGGTCTGTTTGGTGAGCCGAATAAGGCGGTGTATGCTGCCAACATGGAGCGCAACATCGACACCAGCGGTGTGCTGATGATGGATTACAGTGGCTTCAAGGCGGTAAGCCTTGCCGCCAAGGACTGTGCAGCCCCTGCCCGCTGCATCATTCAGGGCACGAAGGGCTACATTCTGCAAAAATCCACCCCGAACTACTGCGGCGGCGTGACCTTCCATCCCAACGAGGGCAAGGAGGAGCACTACAACCTGAACGGGGACCGTCCCCGGCAGGCAGCAGAGTTCGAGGCCTTTTACCGCGCCATGACCGCCGGAGACCAGGAGCTGTGCGCCCGGATGCTGGATACCAGCATCGCGGTGAGCCGGGTACTCACGGTGGCGCGCCGCAGCGCCGGGGTGCGCTTCCCCGGTGACAGATTTTAACGCATTTTTCTCTGGAACACGCCCTGACAACTACGCGCTTCCAAAGATTTGAAGATTCACCTAAAACCCGCACAGAGCGGGCAGGTTTGCGCCGTATCCGACAAAAAGGGCGGAACGGCAGCAGGAGGAAAACTGAATTATGAAGAATACCAATACGAAGACCTTGACTCGTGTGGCCCTGCTGGTGGCCATTGAACTGGTGATGAAGCTTGTCGGTCTGGGCAGTGTGCCCGTGGGCCCGCTGTATATGAGCTTCCTCACCCTGCCCATCGCCGTGGGCGCCATCACCATGGGCCCCGCCGTGGGTGCCCTGCTGGGCGGCGTGTTCGGCGCTGTGAGCTTCTACGATGCCATCACCGGTGCCTCTGCCATGACCGGTGCACTGTTTCAGGTCAGCCCGCTGAACACCTTTATCCTGTGCGTGGGTATGCGTGTGCTCATGGGTCTGTGCTGTGGCCTGATCTTCAAGGGCCTGCAGAAGTTGGATAAGTCCCGCACCTGGAGCTACATCCTCAGCGCCATGACCGCACCCGCCCTGAACACCCTGTTCTTCATGGGCTACATCGTGCTGGCTTTCTACGGCTGCGACTATGTGCAGAATCTGGTGTCCGTCAAGGGTGCTGCCAACCCCTTCATGTTCGTAGTGCTGCTGGTCGGCGTTCAGGGCGTAGCCGAATTTCTGGTGTCCGGCATTCTGGGCGGCATCGTCGCCCGCGCCGTGGCAAAGTTCCTGAAGTAAGCCCGGCTGCGCACCATGTCAGGGCGGCGTATCCGTGTTTAGAATAGAAAAATGAATGCTCCTCCGGCAACCCGCCGGGGGAGTTTTTTTGTTGGGAATGACCCCAATCAATACCCTTTCTGTAAAAATGCAATGCCGGAGCGTCCGCAGACGCTCCGGCATTGCTCTATTAAAAATAATTCTTCCGCTGACTATGCGCAAAGCAGCGCGGCGCACATTCTAAATCGTTCGCCTGCTCTGTGGCCTTTACTTCTTTTCCCGCAGCTGTTCCAGATAGCCGTCGGCCTTGATGGCCTCCGGGGTGAAGGAGTTATTCTTCCACCAGCCCACAAGGGCAGCGGTCACGGTCAGGCCGGTGGTCACCAACTGTTCCACGGTGGCGCTCTCGATGGGCAGCATGGGCTTGCCGCAGGCGCTCAGCACCTGATTGGTCAGTGCCAGCGCCAGCGCAGCCGTGCGTGCCAGGGTGGCGGCAGAAATTTTGCAATGGGTATCGTTCATAGGTTCAGTTCCTCTCTTTCTCTAAATCTGCGATGCGGTGGTTGGCCACCTTCATCTGTTCTTCTAAAATGGGTACGCGGCGGGCAAAGTTGTTATGCTCCCGCACCTCCCGGGTCAGTTCTTCCAGCTTGGTATCGGTCACCGCCTGACTTTTTCCGTTGGCGATCAGCACGCCGATCAGGGTCACCGCGCCTGCGATGATGGCCGAGATGATGCCTGTCATCGCGCTCACCCCCTCCACCGGGCTTTGTCTGCCCGGGTGTCCACGTGCACCCAGCCGGTGGCGCGGCCCGCCTTGACGGGGTAGCGTCCCACGCCGCCCCAGTCAGGCATCAGGCTTTCGGCGTAGGCGGCTACATCCTCCACGCTTACGCCCTGCACCCGGATGTCTGCCGCCCTGCCCAGCAGATGCTGGCTGCTCTTTGCTCCGCCCACGGCCGCATTGTGCGCCGCCGTCCGGTACCCGCTGGTGATCCCCACCGGCTTGCCAAAGTGCTCCCGGATGCACTGCAGCACCACGGTCAGCGCCTCGTCCACCATAACGGTATCGGTGCCGTCCTTACAGCGCAGCTCCCGCACCTTAAAGTCCGGTGCAAGGCGGCGGTTGCCGTCTGCCATAAGGCTGTACTGTTTAATTGCCATACTCCACTTCCTTTCCTTAACCGTTGTATTCCTTGATGTAGGCGCTGTGGAGGATAGTGCCTGCGGGGCAGAAGTTCAGGGTCGCACGGTTGCCCAGAATGATCGCGTCACAGGCGCTCTTGAAGGCCTTGAAGCAGGGGTACTTGTATTCTGCACCGCCATAGGCGGGCAGCGTCCAAATGCGCCAGCTGTCACCGTCGATGCTTGCCTGCATGGCAAACTCACCGCCGCCAGAGGTGTTCAGCCGCAGACGCAGATGTTGGTGCATCGTAGATTTAGCCCACCACATAGCGGTGTTTCCAAGCGAGGTGCCACCGGCATCTGTTGTATAGCGCCAGCCGATCTCTGTCTCGTTCGTTTTGCCTTCTGCCGTACCTTGGAGGCCAGGCCATGCATTGCCGTACTTCTCACTGCCGAACGCAAGCTTGTTTACCGTGCCTTTTGCCAGTGCAAGAAAGCCCTTGTTGTTCAGACCTGATCCGTACAGGGCTTCCGGGATCGTAAAGTCCATGTAGATTTCAATGCCGTCCGGCATACCGCTTGCAACAGGGATCTTCACGGCACTGTTCGCAGCCAGCGTCAGGCCGCTCTCGGTCAGATAGCCGCTGTCGGTGCCGTTTATGTTCACCAGAATGTTGTCGTCCTTTTTGGTCGCAAGGTTCTTTGCGGTGGTCGTGTTAGCTGCGCTGCCGCCGGTAAAGTCCCAGTAACCGTAGTAGGCTGCATAGGGGTTCTCACTTACCACAATGGTCACGCTCACGCTCCGCTCCACGCCGTTTTCCAGCGTGCCGGTCACGGTGACCGTGTCGTTGTTGCTGCCGCCCAGAATGGTCAGCTTCCCGTTTTCCAGCTTGGCCTTGGTGCTGTCCGATACCTTCCATGTAACGCCCAGACCGCTGTTTGCGTTGGCGGGGGTATAGCTGACGTTCAGGGTCAGGGTATCGCCCACGCTTGTCTTGCTGCCGGAGAGCTTGGGCGTAAAGTCGGTGGCAGGAATGGCGTCCACTACGATCTCCCGGTACGCGTGGCTTGCCCAGTTGCACAGGGGATAGTGCTTACCGCTTAGGCTCTCGCCATCTGCCGTTTTGGGGCGGTAGTCCACGGTGTTGCCCGCCGAGGAGGTCTCGTTGGTATCGTCTGCGTACAGGTACAGGCTGGTGTAGCGGTCGCTGTCGCGGATGTTGCCGATGCCGCGATGGTTTCGGTCTCCCATGGCGTTGCCCGCGTACTTTACTGCCACCTTGCCGTGCAGTTCCTGCCCGCAGGTCAGCACTACCCGGGTGTTCTGTACCTCGGCCTTTTCTACGGTCACGCCCACGCCGTCCACATAGACGGAGAAGCCGTAGTTGGGCTGTGCCTGCACCGTGTAGGTATCTGCCACCAGCGGCGGCACCGGCACCTCATAGTCGATGCAGACCTTGCTGCCCTCCACGGTGATGGCGCGGTCGATGACCGTCTGGTCTGCCATGCCCCACAGGAAGGTCTCTGCCAACTGCTTGCCGATCATCTCGCCCTGCCAGCGGTAGCCGTTGGAGGTCATGTGCCCGCCTGCAAAGCGCTGACAGGGCATTGCGCTGCCCAGCAGAATCATGTCCTCACACTCGGCTGCGGCCTCCTGCTGCGCCATGTTGATGCTGCTGGTGGCATTGGTGATGAACGCACCGCCGGGCTGGTACACGAAAAACAGCGGCGGCTCGGTCTGGCCGTACTTGGCCATGATGTCGGCCTGCATATCCTTCTTCAGCTGGAGCAGGTACTGCTTGTATTCGGCCTTGTCGGTGGTGCCGTCCGTGCCGTTGGTAAAGCCCTGCCCGCTGTTGTGGCCGTCGTAGTTGTACTCGCCCTGCATAAACACGACAGCCACGCACTTCACGGTCTTGCTCTGCGCGGTGACCGCAGCCTTGGTATTGTCCAGATAGTCCAGAAAGGCGTCCTTGTACAGATACTCGTAGCCATAGCTGGTGCAGCCCTTGCTCAGACGCTCGATAGAACGCCCGCCCAGACCGGTGGAGTTTGCGATAAACTTCTGTCCCGCGTCCCGGTGTCTGCGGTACATAGTGGCAAAGTGGTTCACCGCTGCCACGATGGGGGATTCAAAGCCCGCGTTCTTGCAGGGGTTCAGGCCGGTGGTGGTGGCAGCCTTGTACCAGTGCGCGCTGCTGCCCACCATATACACGCCGTCCAGTGCCGTATCGGTCAGTGCGATCTGGCTCTCGGTGCCGGAGGCAAGGCTCTGGCCGTAGATGATGATCTGCGCATAGTCGCAGCCTGCCACGTCCGCATAGTTCACGCAGCCCATGTGGCTGGGCGCGTAGACAGGTGCTGCGGTCGCCGTACCCAGAGTGCCAGAGTCACCCTTGTCGCCTTTCGGGCCCTGCGGACCGGTGTCGCCTTTATCGCCCTTGTCGCCCTTATCTCCTTTGACGCCTGTGGCGGCAGCTGCAATGCCTGCCTCCATGTGGTTCAGCTGGGCGGCCGTCAGGGTCTGGCCGTCCGCAAAATATTGCTTTTCGTAGTTCATGTTAGCTCCTTCCCAAGATCATGCGTCCCAGCACTGCAAGGCCCAGCCGGGCAGTGGTCTTGTTTTCCGGTTTCGGCAGGTCCGGCTTTTCCGGCGGCTGCGGGTCGTTCCACAGTGCCTCCAAGCGGTCGCAGCCCGCCATGGCTGCGTCATTGCCCGCTGCCAGCGTGCGCAGCACCGTCAGCAGCGCCTGTTTTTCCGCAGCGGAAATACCGCCTGCACCCAGCAGGCTTACCAGCATCTCCCACGCGGGGGTGGCCGGGGCGGGCATTCCGCCCTCAGCCGTGCCGCTGTTGGCGCATACTTTGCACCGCACATCGGCGCTGGTCACGGTGCGGCTGCCGTCCGTGCCCTCAAAGGTGATGCAGCCCGCGCCGGGCACTGCCGTCACCGCCGCCGGAACGGTCAGAACGCCGCTTTCCACCAGTGTGGCCGCGCTGGCGCCGGGGGTGTGCCAGTGGGCGCATACGGTCAGCCCCTTCCACTCGCCCCGCTGCTCGATGCGCAGCCGGTAGTTGCCCCGGTTGCCCGCGTACCCCAGCAGCAGCTGCCCGCCGGGCACCGCTGCCGCACCGTTGCGCTCCAGCCGGATGGTCATCTCATTCATTCTGCACCACCCTTACACATACTGGTAGCCCTCTACGTTGAAGGGGTACTTGTGATCGCCCGACGCGTCCGTTCTCGCAGCGTCCACGTTCAGCGTGCCGTCTGCCGCAAAGCTCATCTTCACGGGCGCTGCGCCGCTGCACTTCGCGCCGCTGCTGAGGTCGTATTTCAGGCCGCCTACCATGGCCACCGCCGTGCCGCCCCGCACGATGCGGGTGCTGCCATAGTCCGCAGCCGTTCCCACACCGGTAGAGGTGTTGCCGCTTTCAAGCGCTGCGGGTGCCAGCATCTTTACCACGATGTAATCCGCCGTCTCCGGCACAGTCAGGCTCGTTGCGGCCTTGCCCGCAACGCCTGCGCCGGTGTAGACCAGCTTTCCGTCCATGTCCATCATCCTTTCCAGTCGTTTCAGTTTTTCGGCCAAGCGAAAGCCCAGCACCGTGTCAAGGTTTTCCGCCGTTACTTCCAGTGTGCCGTCCGCGCTCACGGTCAGCCCCCGCCCCACCTTCACGCCGCCCAGCACGGCTGCGGTGGCACACGGCAGGGTGTAGCCCATGCCGAATTTCCGGTCTGCCTCGGCCTTGGAATAGAACCGGTCATCTGCGCCCAGCTGCAACAGCGCTGCCGTCTTTTCCTGCTCCGACCAGCCTGCTGCCCCTGCGGCACTGGTCAGCGCCTTTTTGACGCCGTAGGGCAGCAGCGCCGGGGTCAGGGGCGCGTAGGCCTCGGTCATGCGGTCCAGCTGCGCCGCCGTAGCGGGCACAGTGGTCAGGGTGGCGTCTGTCCGCACCGCAACACCGTACTGCCCGTCTGCCCGCACCGCACCGGGTGTTGCCGCTGTGGGCACGGTCTCGCTGCGCACATAGGGGCGCAGGTCCGGCAGCGGGGTGGTATCGGTCTGCACCGCACCGGTGGCGGCATCCACGCTGAGGATGCGCACCACCTCGCCGGGCAGGGGCTGCGCCGGGCTTGGCACCGCCCCCACATCCTGTGCATCCAGCTGCACCGCGCCGCCCTTGCCGTTCACACTCAGCACCTGCCCAGCGGTGGGCGCATAGCTCTCTGCACGCAGTGCAGCGGCCTCTGCACGCTTTGCGCAGGCATCGGCATCGGTGCGGTCGGCCAGAATTTTGTCCGCAGCCTTTTGCGCCATCGCTGCCTGTACGGCGGTGTCTGCCGCACCGTTCTCGGCGCGGCG
>OHCQ01000526.1_pt1 | contig 11211 bp, 9 predicted proteins | sample 1566791 | NCBI WGS metagenome assembly OHCQ01 (sample SAMEA3879541, study PRJEB24766) | human gut metagenome | biome: human-associated habitat; feature: feces | place: USA | collected 1985/1987
TTTTGCACACGTCGTGGAGCAGCGATGCTATGATTACGCTGTCGCGCGTCACCTCGGTTTCCAGCGAGGCGTCTAATTGCTTCATTCCTTCCCATACGGCAAGCGCCGCCTTGGCGGTGTTGAGCGAATGCTCCACAAGCCCGCCCTCAGTGTTCAAGTGGTGACCAGCCGATGCCGGTGCGGTGAAGAAGCCTTGCTCCTCCAGGTCTTCAATCACGCCTTCCACGCCTTCGCGGCCGGTGGAGCGCAGCAATTCCAGAAATTCTTCTTTAGCGGTTTTGGTATCTTCCATTTTATATGTCTGTTTTTATACAAAATTACAAAAAAAATATGCATCTGGGCTGATGCTGTGCGGATAAAAAAGTTTCCCGCCGCAACGACATGCGGCAGGAAACCTGTTGTTTTGTCGCGTAGGGACACTATTTCTGGAACATATCTTTTATCGAGCCGATAGACGACAGGATGCCCGAAGCCTCGTAAGGAATGTAGACCGTCTTTCCGTCTTTACCGTTGACCATCTTCTCGAGCGTCTCGATATACTTCACGGCGAGCATATATGTCGCAGGGTCGGTCTTCGTTTCCTTGATGGCGTCGGCTACGCGGCGTATAGCCTCCGCCTCGCCTTCAGCCTGCAGTATCTTGGCGCGCGATTCGCCCTCAGCTTTAAGGATTTCCGACTGCTTTGCCGCCTCCGCCTGGTTGATGCGCGACTCGCGCTCACCTTCGGAACGGAGGATGAGCGACTTCTTCTCGCCCTCGGCTTTAAGAATTTCCGCACGTCTGTTGCGCTCAGCCTGCATCTGCTTCTCCATCGCCTCCCGCACGCTTCCCGGAGGAGTGATGTCCTGCAGCTCAACGCGGTTCACCTTCACGCCCCATTTGTTTGTAGCCTCGTCGAGGATTGCCTGAAGGCGTGAGTTTATGGTGTCGCGCGAAGTCAGGGTCTCGTCGAGCTCGAGTTCGCCGATTACGTTTCGGAGCGACGTCTGCGTCAGTTTTTCAATAGCGTTCGGCAGATTGTCGATTTCGTATACTGATTTTTTAGGGTCGACAACCTGAAAATATAGCAGCGCGTTGATTTCGGTTGTTACGTTGTCCTTTGTGATCACCTGTTGCGAAGGAAAGTCGTAGACCTGTTCGCGCAAGTCGATAGAAGAAGTGGCAGTCATGCGCACTATGGTGCGTCCGCCGAGTCCCGTCTCCACACGCCGGGTGTAGATTGTCTTAGGCTTGTCGATGAAAGGCCAGATGATGTTGAGTCCTGGAGGCAACACGCTGTGGAAGCGTCCGAGGCGTTCGATTACGCGCGTTTCCGATTGAGGCACGACTTTTACGCCAGCCATTACGAGAATCACCACAATTAAAATGGCGAGTCCGAGAAAAATCAATGATTCCATATAAATAAAGATTAAGTAGTTATTCCTCTTCGCGCTCCACGGTGAGAATGATGCTGTCGTAGCCAGTCACACGCACCTTTGTCCCGACGTCGATTGGCGACGCGTCGGCGCTGACAGCCTGCCAGTTGTCGCCGTCGATGCGCACACGTCCGGGGGTATTGACGCCGATTGCTTCGGTCACAGTCGTTGTCCTGCCTATCAAGGCATCCATGTTGCTGAGACAGTCGCGGTGCCTGCGCGCCTCCGCCTGGCGTTTTATCAACGGCTTGAAGGCGATGAACGACAGCACGGTGCCTATGGCTGCGGCAGTCAGCTGCGCCTCGATGCCGAAACCGATAAGCGACGTGGCGAGAGCCAGTGCGCATCCGCCCACAAGGCAGAATGCGGCGAAAGTGTTTGTAATGAGTTCGACAATCACAAGAATGGCTGCGGCAATTAGCCACAACAACCAATTTGATAGAAATGTAAATTCTTCCATGTCTATGGTTCTTACGTTAGTAGACTACAAATTTAATGATTGGCATTCAAAATAGCAATAGAAAGCTGCCGTTTTTTTGCGGAATGGAAAATGCAAAAGCCTGTGCTTCCGCCGCATTGCGTGATGGAGAAAAAAGCCTCAAATGTATAGGCTTTTTAGATGGAAAAGGTGTAATTTGCTAAGTTGCTAAAAATAAAGTATTTGCCATAATAAACTGCATAAAATGGAAAGTTTTCAGACAAAAAAAGCGGACACCGAGATGGTGTCCGCTTTGGGGGTGATGCTGTGGTTTGTTATTTCAACAAAGATGCAGGATCGAGGTTCTTGCCTTCGATATCCTTGAAGTAGCGGTATGTGCCCACCTTCAATTCCATTGTTGCAGACTCGTCGGCAACGATGATAGCCTTCTGGTGGAGCTGGAGAGCAGTGATTGTCCACATTTGTGAAACCGCACCTTCAACGCCCTGCTGCAATGCGCGGGCCTTGTTGTATCCGTTAACGATGAGGAGCACGCTCTTGGCAGAAGTGACAGTGCCGACGCCTACAGTCAAAGCAGTTGAAGGCACCTTGTTGATGTCGCCGTCGAAGAAGCGGGAGTTTGCAATCTTCGTGTCGAGAGTCAACGTTTTCTGGCGAGTGCGAGAAGAGAGGGATGATCCCGGTTCGTTGAATGCGATGTGTCCGTCAGGACCAACGCCGCCGAGGAACAGGTCGATGCCGCCGTAGCTGGCAATCTTCTCCTCGTAGCGACGGCATTCAGCGTCGAGGTCTTCGGCATTGCCGTTGAGGATGTTTACGTTCTCTTTCTTGATGTTGATGTGGCTGAAGAAGTTGTTCCACATGAAAGAATGGTAGCTTTCCGGGTGTTCTTCCGGCAGACCGCAGTACTCGTCCATGTTGAAAGTTACAACATGCTCAAACGACACTTTTCCAGCCTTGTTGAGCTCAATCAAGTGCTTGTACATTCCGAGTGGAGAGCTGCCTGTAGGGCATCCCAAAACAAAAGGTTTCTCGGCAGTAGGGTTGGCCTCGTTGATGCGTGAAGCAACATAGTTGGCAGCCCATTCAGATACCTTTGCATAATCAGGTTCGATAATTAGACGCATATCTTTAAAATTTATGTTAGAATTTTTGCACAAAAGTAGGCATTATTTTTGAGATTACGCAGAATGTTACTACTTTTGTGCGGTAAAATAACCGGCATAAACCAAAAAATAAGATATTAAACGTTAATCATTATAAAAAACGTTTGTTGTTTTTGATAGAACATATACCTTTGCATCAACCGAAAACAGGTCTTAAAAAATGAAAACTAATTTAAGTTCACAAATCAAACTGGATCTCGTTCCAAAGAGATACTATGCACCGGAAAACAAGATTGAATATGCATCTTTGTGCCGGGAAGAGAAAGTGTTTACCCATATATCAGAGACAACCGACGGCGGCGTTAAACTGCTCGCTGACGAAGTTGTTGCGACAATCAAGAAGAATGTCGAGAAAAAGGGCAAATGTGTTATTGCGTTAGGCACAGGCAACAGCGTGCTTCCGGTATATGCGGAGCTCATCAACCGTTACGAGAACAAGAAGGTTGATTTCGCGGACGTCGTGGTTTTCAACCTGTTTGAGTTCTATCCAACAGAAGCTGGCGCACCTTCAACGCTCGACCGCTTGAACAACTTGCTCCTCAGCAAGGTCAACATCAAGCCAGAGAATGTGCACTCATTCAACCAGGAAGTGGAAAAGGCCGACCTTTACGAAGGCTGCCGCGCTTATGAGGCTGAAATCGACGCATGCGGAGGTCTTGACCTCGTGCTTTGCGAAATCGGTGCTGCAGGCAACTTGGCAATTCTCATCAGCATGCCGCATGACCCTCATCGACAGCGTTACACGCCGCAGCGTGTCGAGCGCATACGACCTTGATGTGGCTCCTGCCACAGCAATCACACTCGGCATCGGCAACATCCTTGCAGCAAAGAAAGTGCTTGCAATGGCATGGGGCGAAAACCAGGCCAAGATTGTGAAAGCAGCCGTTGAAGACAAAGCTTCCGAGACAGTTCCTGCGTCATTCCTTCAGATGCACCGCAACGCCAAAGTTGTTGTCGACTTGTCGGCAGCAGAGCGTCTCACCCGCATCTGCCACCCATGGCTTGTTACTTCGTGCGAGTGGAACAACAAGATGATCCGCCGCGCCATCGCATGGCTTTGCGAGAAGACAGGCAAACCAATTTTGAAACTTACAAGCAACGACTATAACGAGTATGGCTTGAACGAACTGGCAGCACAGTTTGGCTCGGCATACAACGTGAATATTAAGGTGTTTAACGACATTCAGCACACCATCACAGGATGGCCAGGCGGCAAGCCCGACGCAGACGACACCGACCGTCCGGAGCGCGCCAAACCATATCCAAAGCGTGTGATTGTGTTCAGCCCGCACCCAGACGACGACGTAATCTCTATGGGCGGCACGCTGAAGCGTCTCGTTGACCAGAAGCACGATGTGCATGTGGCTTACGAAACTTCGGGCAACATTGCAGTGGGTGATGAGGATATGTTCCGCTACATCCTCGTTATGGATCAAATCAAGAAAGAATTCGGTCTCGACACCGAACTTTATAATCAGAAATCAGAGGAAATCAAGAAGTTCCTCGCCGCAAAACATCCTGGCGACGTTGACTCTCTCGATCTCCGTATGCTCAAGGGCCGCATCCGCCGTGCGGAGGCAAAAACAGCCTGCAACTGGATGGGTGTTAAGCCAGAGAACGTACACCACCTTGACCTGCCGTTCTACGAAACGGGTACAATCAAGAAGGGCGACCTCTCTGAGCGCGACGTGAAAATCGTGAAAGATTTGATTTCTTCAGTCAAGCCTCATCAGATTTTCGTGGCTGGCGACCTTGCCGACCCTCATGGCACTCACCGTGTCTGCACCGACGCTGTTCTCGCCGCTATTGACGAACTTCTTGACGATGGCGTAGAATGGATGAAAGAATGCCGCATCTGGATGTACCGCGGCGCATGGGCAGAATGGGAAATCGACCACATCGAGATGGCAGTTCCTATGAGCCCAGAGCAGCTCCGCTTCAAACGCAACACCATCCTCAAGCACCAGTCGCAGATGGAGAACGCTCCGTTCCTTGGCGACGACGACCGCTTGTTCTGGCAGCGTGCTGAAGACCGCAACCGTGCCACTGCTCAACTTTACAGCAGTCTTGGCCTTGCATCCTATGAGGCAATGGAGGCGTTTGTAGAATATCATCCTATCCGATAAAAAAATTTTTTATCAGCATACAATATGAACTAAATCTTTGCGTTATTGTTATAAGAAAAAGCAACAACAACAAATAAGTGAATCATAGGTTAAGGAATCCGACGGATCGAGAGATTAGTCGGATTATTTTTTTATATATGCCTGGCATTCATTGGCGCGGTCGCAGCCTTCCCGAACGATGAATCTTTCGCCAAAACGTTCGTCCGCCACACAATAATTAAGGAGTCTGCGACTCTCCGAGTCTAAATAATTATTACAAATTGGATGAATTGTCGTACCTTTGTGGCATGGAATGGATAAACAGTGTGCTTTTTGAGCATTCGGCAATACAGGCTGTTGTCGTGATGGCTCTTATCATATTCTCAGGACTGGCGCTCGGCCGCATTCGTGTGGCTGGTATTTCGCTCGGTGTCACATTCGTGTTTTTTATGGGCATTTTCGCCGGTTATCTCGGCTTGTCGATCGACCATCAGATGCTCAACTATGCAGAAAGTTTCGGATTGGTGTTGTTTGTCTACGCCCTCGGTCTGCAAGTGGGACCGGGTTTCTTCAGCGCGTTCCAGCAAGGCGGACTGAAGATGAACCTCGCCGGACTGGTGCTGATTCTGCTCGGCACGCTCACCGCCGTGGCGATGAGCCTCGGACTTGGATACGGCATCGGCGACATGACAGGCGTGCTGTGCGGAGCCACGACCAATACCCCCGCGCTTGCCGCTGCCCAGCAGACGCTTGTGCAGCTTGGGCTTCCGGCAGAAACGGCAGCCCTCGGTTGTGCCGTCACCTATCCGCTCGGTGTGGTGGGCGTGATTTTCGCCATCATCGTTCTGCGCAAGTTCTTCACCCGCCCCGGCGACTTGAAGGAGCGCGAGGCAAATCATTCCGACCATACGTTTATCGCCACATTCGTAATCAAGAATCCGGCAATCTTCCACTATGCAATCGGTGATGTGCAGCGGTCGTCGACGTCGCAGTTCATCATTTCACGTCTGTGGCGCGCCAAAGAGCTGATAATGCCCACGTCGCGTGTCACCCTTGAGGAAGGCGACCGCATACTCGTTGTCACTACGGAGAAAGACGTGGAGGCACTCACAATCCTTTTCGGAGAGCGCGAGAGCCGCGACTGGAACCACCACGTGAATTGGAACAAGCTTGACCGTCAGTTCGTGTCGCGCCACATCATCGTGTCGCGTCCGGAAATCAACGGCAAGCGTCTTGGTTCGTTGCGTTTGCGCAACACGTTCGGCGTCACGGTGTCGCGTGTGCTGCGCAGCGGCGTGATGCTTCTTGCCACCCCCGACCTCGTGTTGCAGATGGGCGACCGGCTCACGATGGTGGGCAACGCTTCCGACATAGAGAATGCCGAGAAACTTATAGGCAACCGTGCCGGCTCGCTCAATGAGCCGAACCTTGCGGTGATTTTTGTGGGCATCTTCCTCGGACTCGCATTGGGAATGATTCCAATCAGCCTGCCGTCGACCGACGTGCCTGTGCGTCTCGGACTTGCCGGCGGACCGATTGTGGCAGGACTGCTGATGGGCCGCTACGGACCGCGTCTGCACATGGTCACATACACCACGCGTTCTGCCAATCTGATGCTCCGCGGCATAGGCTTGTCGATGTATCTTGCCTGTCTCGGCCTTGACTCCGGCGCACATTTCTTCGACACGCTTGTCGGACCGCAGGGACTTGCCTGGATTTCGCTCGGAGTAGTGCTTACCGTTGTGCCGACAATTATCGTAGGCATAATGGCGATGCGGTGGTTCAAATTCAACTTCGGGGAGACGTGCGGCATGCTTTGCGGCGCCATGGCCAACCCGATGGCGCTCACTTATGCCTCCGACAACATCAAGGGCGACGCGCCGGCGGTGAGCTATGCCACCGTTTATCCTTTGGGCATGTTTGTGCGCGTGATTATCGCGCAGCTGCTCATCCTTATGCTGTAGGAACTTAACTGAAAAACAAATAAACGAATCTAATATAAAACTCAAAAACTAATATCTATGATTAAAAATCTTTTAGGGAAAATGCTGCTTGCCGTAGCGACGGCTGCATTATGGAGTTGCGGCGGCGTGGAACGCCCGGTGGAGTATGTTGCAGTGAAAATCGACGGCTCTGAACTGTAGAGCGTATTGCTTTTTTTAGCGGTGTTTAGAAAATGTTCCACATGGCATAACTTGTTAACAACTTGTCCGATAATGCGTGGAACAATAGAGTTATTAACAAAAAGGGCAAGTTATCAACAATTCCGGCAGTTTTTCCGTTTTTCGTTTTGCCGTTGAAATGAAAAGTAATTCCTTTGCATTCGTAAAACGAATAGACTATGGGTAAAATTATTGCTATCGCCAACCAGAAAGGTGGCGTCGGAAAAACAACCACATCCATCAATCTTGCAGCCTCGCTCGCCACGCTTGGCAAGCGGGTGCTCATCATCGATGCCGACCCGCAGGCCAATGCCACGTCGGGACTGGGCGTAGATCCGAAACAAATGTCTTCATCGATTTATGAGTGTCTTGTCGACGGCTATCCTCTGCGCGGCGCCGAATGCAGCACGTGTGTGGACAAACTCGACCTTGTGGGCTCGCGCATCGACCTTGTGGGCGCGGAGCTTGAACTCATCAACAAGCAGAACCGCGAGCGGGTGCTCAAGGGACTGCTCGAAGAGGTGAGAGACAACTACGACTACCTGATCATCGACTGTTCTCCGTCGCTCGGACTCATCACGGTCAACGCGCTCACGGCGTCAGACTCGGTGATAATTCCCGTGCAGGCGGAATATTTCGCATTGGAAGGCATCAGCAAACTGCTCAACACGATACGCATCATCAAATCGAAGCTCAATCCGCAATTGGAAATCGAGGGCTTCCTTCTGACGATGTACGACGCGCGTCTGCGTCTCGCAAACCAGATTTTCGACGAGCTGAAAGGGCATTTCGGCGATATGGTGTTTGACACTGTGATTCCACGCAACACCCGTCTGTCGGAGGCTCCGAGCCACGGGCTTCCAGCCATCCTTTATGATTCGACAAGCCGTGGCGCCACAAGCCACATGCAGCTCGCCAAAGAATTACTCAAACGCAACAAACAGTAACCGCTATGTCAAAGAAACTTATGGGACTCGGCCGTGGACTCGACTCGCTGATTTCGATGGACAACATCCAGACCAGCGGTTCGTCGGCTATCAATGAGATTGAACTGTCGCAGATTTCTCCAAACCCCGAACAGCCGCGTGCATGGTTTGACGAGGAGTCGCTTGAAGAGCTTGCCTCTTCGATACGCGAGCTTGGAATCATACAGCCGCTCACGCTGCGCAAACTCGGAGCAGACCAATATCAGATAATTTCGGGCGAACGCCGTTACCGCGCCGCCAAGAAAGCCGGACTGACAACGGTGCCGGCATATATCCGTACGGCAAACGACAGCGAGCTGACAGAGATGGCGCTCATCGAAAACATTCAGCGCGAGGACCTGAATGCCATAGAGGTGGCGCTGACGTTTAAAAAACTCATCGACCAATATCGGCTCACACAGGAGCAGCTGTCGACGCGTATAGGCAAGAAACGCGCCACGATAGCCAACTTCCTGCGTCTGCTCAAACTGCCGGCAGAGGTGCAGCTCGGTCTGCGCGACCGCCGCGTTGACATGGGTCATGCACGTGCGCTTCTGGCGGTGGAGAACCCGAAACTGCAACTGCGCCTTTACAACGAAATCCTGAAGAAAGGATTGTCGGTGCGCCAGGTTGAGGAGCTTGCAAAGGAATACAACGAGACCTCGGCGACAGAAGCGCCGAAGAAGGCGGCTTCGGCAAGCATCTCAAAGGAGTTTGAAAGCCTGAAGAAACACCTGTCGTCGGCGTTCCAGACCAAAGTGCAGTTCTCCTGCGACAAGCAAGGCAAGGGAAAAATAGCATTTCCTTTCAAGAATGAGGAAGAACTTGCCAGATTAATTACTATCTTTGACCGCGTAAAAGGTAACTTGGATTAGAAAATTTAGTAACAAAATTGAAATTTTTGTCAAAAGCCGCGTTCACAGGCAACGAAATATTAAAAAAAAGTATAGCATTGGCGCTATGCTTGGCTTTCTCATTCTCATTTCCTATCTTTGCTGATGAAAGTCAGCCGGATGGTCAAGGGATGGCGCCCGTTGATGGGACGGATACTCCCGACGCTGTGGTTGCTGTCGACTCGATGTCGATAGCCGAGCCTCTTGTCCGCACTGACATGGCTGCTGACTCCACTCTTGTGGCAGCCGCCGACTCCGTGCCATCGCCGATAGGCGTGAAGCGCATATTCAATCCCGACCCCAACCGCGCGCTGTGGCTTTCTGTCCTTTGTCCGGGTCTGGGGCAGATTTACAACCGCCGCTATTGGAAAGTGCCGATAGTGGTGGGTGGATACGTCGGTCTGGCATACGCCACATCTTGGAACAACAGGATGCTCTCTGACTATACGAAAGCTTATAGAGACATCATGGACAGCGATCCGAACACAAAAAGTTATATGGATTTCTATCCATCCACCACAAAGGAGGAGGACATCGACAAAACGTGGCTTACGAAGGCTCTGAAGTCGAAAAAAGACTTCTATCGCCGTAACCGCGACTTGTGTATCATCGGTATGGTCGGACTTTATGCCGTCTGCATTATTGATGCCTACGTCGACGCTTCGCTGTCGCATTTCGACATTTCGCCTGACCTCTCGATGAGCATTTACCCGTCGATTGAGCAGAACGACACGAAACCTTCTTTTGGAGTGGGCTGTGCTTTCACTTTTTAAAAGTTGAACCGCTAAAACGGAAAGGAAACAGATGAAGAAACAAATATTGGCATTGTGCCTGATTGCCGGCGCGGCGTTGACGTCGTTCGCCCGGCCTACCGTGCTTTCGCTGAAGGAGAACATTCAGGACAGCACTATCGTCTATCCACAAAGTTTTGAGACCGACACTCAGGAACTGATGAAGAACTGGTATCTTCAGAACTACGCAGTGGTTGACCGTTCGGGTGCCAACCTCAGCGATGTGCCTACGTCTGACAAAGATTTCATCGCACGGCTACAGAAGATGCCCACAGTCATTGAGATGCCATACAACGGAGTGGTGCGCAGCTACATCAATATGTACACGCAGCGCCGTCGCCAACTGGTGGAGGAGATGCTCGGACTGAGCCTCTATTATATGCCGTTTTTCGAGCAGGCTCTCGAGAAAGAGGGTGTCCCTTTGGAACTGAAATATCTGCCGGTGATTGAGTCGGCGCTGAATCCAGATGCTGTGTCGCGCGTGGGCGCCACCGGTCTGTGGCAGTTTATGCTGACCACCGCCAAGGGCTTGGGGCTGGAGGTGAACTCCATCATCGACGAGCGCCGCGACCCTATCCGCTCATCGGAAATGGCTGCAAAATACCTTAAGCAACTTTACAACATCTATGGCGACTGGTCGCTTGCCATCGCTTCCTACAACTGCGGTCCGGGCAATGTGAACAAGGCGATCCGCCGTTCCGGGGGAAAGACCGATTTTTGGGAGATCTTCCGCTACTTGCCTCGTGAAACCCGTTCGTATGTACCGTTGTTTATTGCCGCTAATTATGTGATGAATTATTATTGCGATCATAACCTTTGTCCGTTGGAGACCAATTTACCTCTGGCAACAGATACCATTCATGTGAACAAGATGCTGCATTTGCAACAAGTATCGGAAGTACTTCAGGTTGACTTGGAGCAGTTGAGGGCTTTGAATCCGCAATATAAGCGGGATATAGTTCCCGGAAATACCGGTGATGCCGTATTGAAACTTCCGGCAAGTGATACGTATGCGTTTGTTGATAAAGAAGACTCCATCTATCAGTATCGGGTAGAAGAGTTTTTGCCTTCTTACCTTGTTACGATCAGTGGTGGTTCTACCTCGGGAGTAGCGACTCGGGAACAGGTGACACATATTGTCTTGAAGAATGAGAATATCTATACGATTGCTAATCGCTATGGTGTCACACCACAAGAAATCAAGAAATGGAACCGTTTATCATCGAATCGGCTGGCACGCGGAAAACGTCTGAAGCTGTATGTTGATAACGGTGG
>OHCQ01000529.1_pt1 | contig 11182 bp, 2 predicted proteins | sample 1566791 | NCBI WGS metagenome assembly OHCQ01 (sample SAMEA3879541, study PRJEB24766) | human gut metagenome | biome: human-associated habitat; feature: feces | place: USA | collected 1985/1987
TAAATTCAAGCGAAAAGGAGAATAACATGTTAAACATTAGAAAAAGATTTTTCTTATTATTAACTATTGTTGGACTACTATTTGGTATTGCCGCATGTACAAATAATGATGACTATGTAAGGTTATCATTTGATAATGATGTATATGAAGTAAAAGTTGGTCAAACCATTGATGTTACCCCAATAGTTAACAAAGGATCAAACGTAGGTGCTGTAACTATAGAATACACATCATACGATGATCAAATTGCATCGTACTCTAACGGTAAGTTACAAGGGTTACGAGTAGGAGAAACAGTAATTAAAGTTGTTTGCTCTGAAAAGCCTGTTGCCTATGATGTTGCAACAGTAAGAGTAGTGGCTAATTCACTTCCAGAAGTTGAATTTGAACCATTACAACAAAATATGCTAAAAGGAACTACACAAACATTAAAGTATCATTTTGTTCCTGAGTATGGCAATGCTTTAATGAGTTTTACTTCTGCTAATCCTGAGATTGCAACTATAGATGAAAATGGTGTAATCACTGGTGTTGCTAAGGGTACAGCAGTTATCATTGCACGTGCAACAGATGAGTTAGATTCAAGCCAATATCGTGATTATACATTTGTTGTAGAAGTATTAGAAGCTGATTTTGCAATTACATATGAACTAAACGGAGGTACTAATGATCCAACAAATCCTGCTGGATATAATGTATTAAATCTTCCGATTATATTAAAAGATGCAACAAAATTAGGACATAATTTTGTTGGTTGGTATGACAATCCTGAATTTAGTGGTAATCCAATTACGGAAATTGCTGCTAATTCCACTGGTGATATGACATTATATGCTAAATGGGAAGTATCAGTATTTGATATTACTTATGAATTAAATGGAGGTATTAATGCTAGTGAAAATCCAGATTCATATGATGTGAATAAATTACCATTAGTTTTAGGAGAACCTACAAAAACAGGGTATAATTTCTTAGGTTGGTATTTAGATGATGAAAAGATTGACTCAATTGTGGAAGGAACAACTGGTGAAATAAAACTTGTTGCTCAATGGGAAATTGCAACTTATAATATTACATTTGATTTAGTAGGTGGTTCATGGCAAGATTTGACTGGTATTGAATGGCCGTATAACCGTGATCGCAATCAGATGGTTGCTGATTTCATTGTTGATTTTAACAAACATAGTGGAAAAACAGTTGCGGCTGATGGCTCTGATTTCTTTGCAAGAAGTTGGATGGCAGATGGTTCAAGTGCTGGATATAAATTCTTAACAAGTACTGAATATGGAAGCAAATGGGGATGGTTATTAGACTTTATAAATGATAATCGTCTTGCAAATGGCAAAACTGCCCTTAATGAAAATGATAATCAAGCAGAGGCTCGTGGTGAATTACATAATTTCTTGAATGCTTGTGCACCTGGTGATAAAGGTGGAAATGCAAGTTATGGTTGTGATTATTCAACTGAAGAAGGTACAACTGGTTTTTGGTTATATATGGTAGATTTAGAAGAAGTTTCTGTTCCAAAAACATATACAGTTGAATCAGAGGATATTATTTTACCAGAAATTGCATATAAGATGGGATATACATTTTTAGGTTGGTTCTTGAATGGTGAAAAAGTTGAAAAAATTGTTAAAGGAACAACTGGTGATCTTAATTTTGTTGCTGAATGGGAAATAGTTGAATATACAATTGAATATAACTTAAATGGTGGGCTTTTTGATATTTATTTATATTCTAGTCGTGAAGAAATGGTTGACGATTTCTTAACTGATGCAATGGCATATTATAATAAGGATAAGAAACCAAATTGTATGGTAGATGATAGTGGAACTCAAGTTGGCTTTGCCAATGTGTTTACAGCAATTTATGGTATCTTTTCTAGTGAGGAATACGGTGCTAAATGGGCATGGCTAAAAGAATATATTATTTACACTGCCACAGATGCTAAAGCAAGTTTAGAAAGTGGTAGTGAAGCTTATTGGAGATATTCGCTTGGTGCTTTCTTGTTTGAAGATCATCGTGCTTCATGGCCAGCAAGTGCCGATTATACAAATGATGAATTAGCTAATGGTTTTTGGTCACTTCTTTTAAAAGAAGGTGCAGTAGGACCTCAATATACATATACAGTTAATGATGAGGTAATTTTACTTACACCAACTAAAGAGGGTTCTGTATTCTTAGGTTGGTTCTTAAATGGCGAAAAAATTGAAAAAATATCTAAAGGAACTACAGGTAATTTAGTTCTTGAGGCAAAATGGTATAACCCAGATGCTGAATTAGATATTGAGTATCAATTAGATGGTGGAGTTTTACCAGAAGGTGCTCCTACAACATTTGTAGCAAAAGATGGGTTAGCAATACTTCCTACTCCAATTAAAGTTGGTTATATGTTTAAAGGATGGTATGAAGATATCGAATGTACAAAAGAAGTAACAAGTATTGCTTCTGGTCGTTCTGAAGGTGTGGTATTATATGCTTTATGGGAATTAGAAACATACAAAATTGAATATGAAACAAATGGTGGAGAATTCTTAACTGATAGTGTTGCACCATTATATGCAACATTTGATGAATTGGTTTTAGAATTTATAAATGATTATTCAAGTTTTACTGGAATAAGTGGTATTACCGCTGAGTCATTCTATGGAAAATCTAATCAATATGGACTTTATGGTTTCTTCAAAAATGAAGAAATGGCTACAAAGTGGAATTGGTTATTGAATTTTGTTGCCGATATGGCTACAGAGGTTGGTTATAGTGGAAAAGCTTATTTAATGTTATCTGCTGGCGCTGCTAACTTCAATAAATATTCAAGATCAAATTTTGCTGCTTTCTTACAACAAACTCATTTAACAAAAATTTCTCCAATTTCAATGAATTTTGAGAATGTTGATAGTGAAGCACTATGGGCAGTATGTCCAACTAAAGATATTCAAATTGGTATTGAAGCACAATATGAGTATACCATTTTAGATTTACCACTTGAACTTGCAACACCAAATAAAGAGGGTGCTACATTTATTGGTTGGTATACAAATTCTGATCTTAAAAATGGTAAAATTGATAAATTGACAGTTGATAATATTGGCAATATTAAGTTATATGCAAGATGGTCTGATTCAACAATTCATTTTGATACTTTTAATATTCATTATGAATTAGATGGTGGTATATTAGAAGAAGGTGCACCTACTTCATATGTTGAGGAAACTGGAGTAGCACTTAAAGGTGCAACAAGACCAGGTTATACATTCCAAGGCTGGTATTTAGATGCTGAATGTACTAAAGGTGTTACAGAAATTACAGCACAAGATAAAGGTGATATAACTTTATATGCTTGTTGGGAAGCTGTAACTTATACTGTTACATATGAAGTTGGAGAAGGAGCTCTTCCAGTTGAGACTGTTAGAGTAAGTGGTTATGATAATCTTGAACAAATAATTGAAGATTTATTAAAAGATTACTCTTCTTATACAGGGGTAACATATAATACTCCTGCAGATCTTGGTACATCTGCTTGGCCATCTGCTGCCGATCGTAATTTTGGTACTTTCTATTTATCAAATGTTAATGGTGTAAATATGTATGAAAAGTATGCTTGGTTCTTAGAATATTTATTAGCAGTAAATACTTCAGGTGAATATCCAAGAATTTTAGTTAAATATAAAATTCCTGCTACATGTAAAGAAGTTGATGATGAAACTTATGCTTTCTACTATGCATTTAAAGGATTTGTACAAGCAATGCAATATCGTTCTGGTAATGCATATTGGGAGACAGCTAACTATGCTGATGAGGCTATTTTAAATAAAGCATTAGATTTTGCTCCAGATGCAGTTTATGAAGAAAAACCAGTAAGTGCTGAATTTACTTTAGAGACATTACCATTTGAACTTCCAATTCCAACCGCTCCAGAAGGACAAAAATTTGTTGGTTGGTATCAAAATAGTGAATTTACTGGTTCAGCAATTTCTGCAATAGAAGAAGGAACAATAGGTGATCAAACTCTATATGCTAAATATGAATCAAGTGATGTTGAAGTAAAACATTCTATTGAATATGTATTAAATGGTGCTACTCTTTCTGAAAATGCAGAGGTGCAATATATTCAAGGTGTTGGACTTTTAATTACTGCTACTGCTTTTAAAGAAGGATATGAATTTAAGGGATGGTATTTAGATAGTAATTATTCAAAAGAAATTACACAAATAGATGAAAATTCTATTGGTAAGGTAACTTTATATGCTAAGTTAGTAATAAAGACTTTTGAAATACATCTTGTAGGTACTGATTTGACTACTCCTTTGATTTTAGAATATGGAGCATTACTTCCTACTCCTGTTAAAGAAGGTCACATTTTTAAAGGATGGTATGATAATCCTGAATGTGTAGGCGAAATGGTAACAGTTGTTACAAAAGATGGAACTTATTATGCATGTTGGGAAGAAAATATTCAAGTGTATGATAAAGAATTATCTGAATTGTTAGTTGATGCTAATAATCCTGAAGCATATAAAACTTTACAAGATGCTATTGCTGCAGCAAAAGATGGTTCTGTTATAAGATTAGTAGCTGGTGAATATTCACTTGGAGGTACATTAAGTAAAAACATTAAAATTGTTGGACCAAATGAAGGAATAAGTGGGTATGACAACCGTCAAGAAGAAGCAATAATTAACACTGAGAGAGTTGATTTAGCATCAGCCTATCTTGCATTTGATGGTGTTAAACTTCAAGGATCTGATAATAATTTTATATATGCAACTACTACAACTCAAGATATTTTAATCCAAAATTGTTTAGTAGATAAATATAATAGTTTTATTCGATTTGAACAAGTTGCTGCAGGAGGAAAGATTGCTTATTTAAATAATAAAATTACAAATATTACACAATTTTTCTTATGGTTAAAAGACCAAAATGGTATAAATGTTAAAAGTATTGACTTTATAGGTAATATGGTTGATACATATGGAAGCGTTAGTACTTTTGGTATGCTACGTGTTTCTACAACAGGAAATGATGCATTGGTAATTAATGTTTTTGATAATTATTTTGTAAATCCTGCTTCTAGTAACTTTATTTTTAGAACAGCATCTGGAACAATGAATGTAAAATATAATACTTTTAAAGGTGTTTCAAATTATCTTGTTGAAGACTCAACTGGTCAAATTATTTTTGATAATAATTTATATTTAGATAAAGATGGTAATGTTGCAACTTCTGTTCCAACTGGTGTAGCAGGTAGCAATGTAACTGCAGATGAAAATATGGCGGTAAGTGAAGATAATCGTGCATTATTATACAATGAATATGTTAATACTCTAGTTACATATAGAATTAAATATTTCGCTAATGGTGGGTCACTTCCTGAAGGATATAATACACAAAGAGTAAATGGTAAAGCAGAACTTCTTCCATTTGCAAGATTAACAGATCATTATTTTATTGGTTGGTGTTTAAATGAAGATTTATCTGACAATCCATTTATGATATTGCCAGGAACACTACAAGGAAATGTAACAGTCTATGCTAAGTATCAAGAAATTCCTGTATATAATATTAATTATGTTTTAGATGGTGGAACCTTACCTGAGAATGCTCCAATTTCCTTTAAAGAAGGAACTTCAGTTAATTTAATAGAGGCTATTAAAGATGGTGCGTTCTTTGCTGGTTGGTATGATAATCCTGAATTAACAGGTAATCCAATAACCATTATTGAATCATCAGTTAAAAATGATATTACTTTGTATGCAAAATGGACTGCATATAATTATAAAAATATTAACTATGTTTTAGATGGTGGAACTTTATCTGAAGATGCACCTACAAACTATGTTGTGACAGTAGGAGTGGATTTGAGTAATGTTGTTCCAACTAAAGATGGATATAAATTCTTAGGATGGTTTGACAATGCTGAAGGTTTAGGTAATCCAATAACAGAAATTTCTAAAGATGCAGAAGAGGATATAACTTTATATGCTTTATGGCAAGATGAAACTATTAATTTTGATGTTACTTATGTTTTAAATGGTGGTAATACAAAATGGGATAGCCGTGATGCTTTAATTGCAGAATTCTTATCAGATTTTTCTTCAATTGCAGGAAAGACTATAACTGCTGCTAATTTTACAACTGCTGCAAGAGAAGCAGAATTTAACGCTTTAATTAAAGATGATGCAATGTGGGCAAAATGGAAATGGTTATTTGAATTTATTGCAAGTACAGATAAACATGAAAAAGCTCCTGATTTCTATAATAAAGTTTTAAATGATAGAGATGGTAGCGATCCAGATAATAAATGGTTCTTAACAAGAGATTTTGCTGGATTTGTAAATAAAACAATAGGAAATTTCTGGTTCAGTGTTAGTCCTGTTGATTATAGTTTATTTGTAAATGCAGATGGTTTCTGGAACTTAATTGAAACAGAATATAAAGATGTAGATACAAATACATTGTTAACACCATATAGACCTTATTATGTATTTGAAGGTTGGTATGATAATCCAGAATTAACTGGAAATCCAGTCAAAGTAATTGAAAGTGATTGTACATTATATGCAAAATGGTCTAAACAAACGGTTACTTTAACATATGTTATTGGTGATGTTGATGCAACCATAGATCAATCAGAAGTTTTAGTACATGTAAGTGATTCATTTGATCTTGTAACTCCTACATATGATGATAGATATTTGAAATTTAATGGTTGGTATCTTGAACCTGAATGTATTAATCCAGTTACTAAAGTGAATGAATATACTAATAGCGATCTTATGGTTTATGCTTCTTGGACTGAAATTGATGGATATACTATTAATTATGTATTAAATGGTGGAAGTTTGATTTATGAGGATCGTGATGCATTATTGGCTGATTTCTTAAAAGATTATAATGAAGCAATGGGTAAATCATATCAAACAACTGCTGATATACCAACTGGAGCTTTTGCAGATATCGATTATCATACATTCTTTACAAAGGTATTATCAGATGGTACAAATATTCGTGGAAAATGGTTATGGTTAGCTGAATATTTATTAGAATTATCTAAAAGAGATTTAGCATCTAATAATTGTAATGTATTAGGTTTAACTGCTCTAATAAATAATAATGCTTATACTGGCGATGCTACTTATGGTTTATCCTATGCATTTAGAGCGTTCTTAATAGGAACTACTATTAGACCAGGTTCATCATATTCTTCAGTTGATCATTCTATTTATGAAAATGCTCATGGTTTCTGGGATAAATTAAGTGCAGCTGAAAATACGGAATATTTAAATAACAAAGGCACTGTTACTCTTCCAACTGCATATCTTGAAAATTATAAATTTGTTGGTTGGTACACAAATCCTGAATTTACAGGAGAAGTTGTTACAACTGTAGAAGATACAATTACTGTATATGCTAAATTTGTTGAGGCTACACCTGTTGAATCTGTTTCTATTGATAATAAAATTACAGAATTAAAGAGATATGAAACATATCAATTAGAATGGTCAATTAATCCATCTAATGCGAATATTCAAGCTGTTAAATTTGAAAGTAGTGATACTAGTGTTGCAACTGTGGATAACAAAGGATTAATTACTGCTGTATCAAATGGTACAGTAACTATTAAAATGACTTCACTTTCTCCAAGTGGCAAAACTGATGAATTTACATTTGAGGTTTATTCTCCTGATCATTTTGATATCAACTATGAAACAAATTCTTATGTGGAAATAGGCAAATCAATCTTATTATTAGCAGATTATGTAAAACGTGATGGTTCTAAAGTTAATTTGGTTTGGTCAAGTTTAACACCAGAAATTGCAAGTGTTGATGCTGGTGCCGTAACGGGTCTAAAAGCAGGACAAGCAGTTATTCGTGTTGCATTAGCAGACGACGCAAATATTTATCAAGATTTTGTTGTTACTGTATTAGATTCTAATTTATCTGATGCATTAAAATATGTTTTAAGTGCACATGAAAGTAATGCTTTCTTGAGTTATGATTTAGGTATTGGTGCTGGTACTCCTGCATATTATCGTGATATCGTTGGTAGCGTAAGTAAATTATTATATAATGAGCCACTTACAATTAACGATCAATATTATGCAGCTGCTAATGCGAATGAAAAGAATCATGGTGGCAAGATGAGTAGTATTGAATTTATAACTGTTCACTATACTGGTAATATGGCTAAAGGTTCAACTGCTTCTGCTAATGCAAATTATTTTGCTACTAATACATCAACATCTATTCATTATGTTACTGGTAATGATGGAGTATTTAGTGTATTAGATGATTCATATGTTGCATATCATGCTGGTGATGGAACGAGTGTTAAATTTGAATGGTTCCCAACTGGTGTAACATATAAAGATGGTGATCCAGTATATCCTGTATTTGGTATTACTGCTAATTCTAAATTCTCTATCAATGGTACTGAGACAACAATTAGTGTTCCAGAAGGAACCACTGCAGCGACTAAAAAGGTAACAGATAGTAAATGGATAAACGATATGGGTCTTGCATTTAAGATTGTTGATGGACAATATTATATGGGTACAACTTGGTGGTGTTATTCACAAGTTGCAGAAGGTAGAATTTGTTCAAAAGGTGGTAATTTGAATTCAATTGGTATTGAATCTGCAGTAAACCCTGAATCTAATTTATGGTATACATGGCAAAGAACTGCACAACTTGTTGCAAAACTGATGTTAGAAAACGATTTAGATATTACTCGTGTTAAGGGACATCATTTCTATTCTGCAAAAGATTGTCCACAACCACTTCTTGAAAATGATCTTGAAATTTGGTGGAAATTTATTGAAATGGTTGAACATGAATATGATATGTTGACTAAATATAAAGATTATCAATTTACTTTTGAATTGGATACAGAAACTACTGCGGTTAATAATAATGGTCGTGTCGTTGAGCAACCATTATATACGGAGGTTGTTACTTATACTGTAACTATTGATAACGGAACAACATCAGAAACAATCACTTTGTCAACTATTGTTGAAGGGATGTATTGTAAATAATAAAAATCGAGCGATTTGAGTTATTCAAATTGCTCTTTTTTATGTTTATTACTTTCACTTGCAAAAAAACCTAAAATTTGATATAATTATTAAAGAAAGTCGGTTATAGATTGCAACGATATTTTGTTAAAAATGAAGCTATTATAAATGATATTGTTAAAATAATGGGAGATGACTATTTTCATATTACTAAAGTGATGCGGATGAAGTGTAGTGACAATGTTATAATTTGCAATGAAGATAAATCATGGCTTTGTTCAATTAAGGAAATTACTAATGATAGTGTTTACTTAAAAATTTTAGAAGAAGTAGAAGAAAAAAAAGAATTGTCAATTGAGATAACAATAGCACAAGGAATTATACGTAAAGAGAAAATGGAAGAAGTAATAGATAAGATAACGCAAATGGGTGCATTATATTATATACCTATTCAAATGGATAGGTGTAATGTGAAAATAAATAGCGAAAAAATTGATAAAAAAATAGAAAGAATGAATAAAAATGATTATGTCCTCCATAATATATGGAGAATGAATAAAAAGGAAATCAATAGTTTTAATATAAAAAAAATAACTAACTTTGGTATTGCTCTATGTATGATGTTTACAATAATTTTTGCTCCAAGTGTTCAAAGAGTAAAAGAGGTTAATACTAAAGTATCTTCATTTGATAACTATAATGCAAATATTACTAAAGAAGATAAAATAGACTATATTTTAAATAAGTATAATTTAACTAAGAATGAATTTAATACTTTAACTGCTATAGTTTTATCTGAGGCACAAAGTAATTCTTATGAAGATGCCTATGCAGTAATTAATACAATTTATAATAGAACTCATGCTAAAAACTGGGTAAGAAGTTGTAGTAGTTACTTTGGTAAAAATAATGGACAAAGTTTATACTATCAAGCAATTATGCCTAATCAATTTGTTGTTTATCAACATGGTACTTTTACTAGATATTTAAATAGAACTGATTTAAATGGTTATAATGCTGTTATTGACTTTTTATACGATGAAAAAATAATGCATAATTATTTATCATTTAGGGCTAATAATATAGTAATAACTGGTTCAGAAAAATTTAGTACAATGGGTAATAACTATTTTAATACTTTAGAGGAAAGTAATAGAATTTAACTTTCCTTTTTATTTTGAAAAATATTCATATATTTATTATAAACTTTTTCATTTTTAGAAATATTTAATTTTTTATATATTTTTGCAAGGTTATAGTATGCATAATAACTTCTTTCAGAAATAGGGCAGTTAATTGCTTTATTAAAGTAAAATAATGCATCTTTATAATTACCTTCATTAATACATATTTCTCCCATTTTATTTAATGCCCAACTATTTAATAAATCAGCACTTAATTTATAGTAATTTTTAGCAAGCTTTAAATCATTATTTTTTTCATAATACATTCCCAAATTATTATAGGCATAAGCATATCCATATTCTGCGGCTTTTTTAAAATATTTAAGGGCAGTAACATCATCAATATTTAAATAATATCTCCCTAAAGTATTAAGGGCAGCAATACTTCCTAAATCTACAGCTTTATTTAAAAACTTTAACATTATATCAACATTTTTTTCTTTAACTTTATTAGAAAATATTAAATTACCAATCATCCAAGATGCCTTAGGATGTCCTTTTAAAGCAGCTTTCATATAATATTCATAGCACTTTTCATAATCTATTTTTCCACTTATTAAACCACTATATTCAAGTGAACCAAGTTGTGCATTAGCATACATATTGTCTTTTTGTGCAAGAATTTTTAATGAGTTTATATAACTTATTCCTTCATAAAGATTTATCTTTAAATATTCCTTTAATTCATATTCATTAATATTAATAATTTGTCTTGGCATTATTTTCTTTAGCAATTTATTGGCAGAAATTATGGCAGTAAACATTTTAATTCTCTTGCTATTTATGTATAAGAAGGAGTTGATTGATTTATTTAAATCAATCAGAAAGGATTTTAAAAAATGAAAAAAATTGGAATTATGACTTGGTTTACATATAATAATTATGGGACAGTTCTGCAAGTGTATGCGCTATCTAAAAAGATAAAAGACATGCAATTAACACCAGAGATTATAAGAGATACGGTAATTATTTTTA
>OHCQ01000533.1_pt1 | contig 11143 bp, 8 predicted proteins | sample 1566791 | NCBI WGS metagenome assembly OHCQ01 (sample SAMEA3879541, study PRJEB24766) | human gut metagenome | biome: human-associated habitat; feature: feces | place: USA | collected 1985/1987
TTTTATTTGTTAGAAAATAAGGGAATTTTAGTAACTAGAGATATGATTATAAATAGAATTTGGGATGAGTCTGGAAAGTTTGTTAATGATAATACGTTGAGTGTTTATATAAAAAGAATTAGAGAAAAAATAGGGTGTGAAGATATAATTAAAACTGTTAAAGGTGTTGGATATAGGATGGATTTATGAAAAAAATTAGTTTATTTATTGGCTGCAGGAAGTATGGCTTTCGTTGCATGTCAGAATTCGCCTTCCTATAAGGTTACAGGTTCAGTAGAAGACATCACTGATGGCGACACGATCTATTTACAGGAATACGCAGGAGGAAACCTTGTAAAACTTGATTCTGCTATTGTCAAAAGCGGAACTTTCGTATTCACCGGAAAACAAGATACGGCTGTAAACCGCTACATCACTTATATGAAAGGAGACAAGCGTTACTTTACTGATCTTTTTCTTGAAAATGGAAATATTAATGTAACCTTAGGTAAGGAAAGCAAAGTTTCAGGTACTCCTAATAACGACGCTTACCAAAAATTCAAAGATGGCTTCATGGCTTTAAGCAAGGAAATGAATGAAATGTACCAAAAGGCTCAAAGCGACACTAGCTTGACAGAAGAACAGGTAGAAGCTATCATGGCTGAGATTGAAAAGAAAGACAGTGTAGGCATGGATATGGTTTATCAAACAATTGAAGCCAATATCACCAATCCGGTCGGTGTATATCTTCTCCCTTCCTATGCAGGCGCATTCGAACTCGACAAACAAAAAGCGTTGGTAGAAAAAATTCCCGCTGCATTAGTTAATGAACGTATCAACAAGTTGAAAGCCCACATTGAAACTTCAGAGAAAACGGCTGTAGGTCAGAAATACATTGATTTCTCTATGCAGACCCCTGAAGGTAAAACTGTAAGCCTGTCTGATTTCGTCAGCAAAAATAAATATACTTTGATTGACTTTTGGGCTAGCTGGTGCGGACCTTGCCGTAAAGAAATGCCCAATGTTGTAGAAGCATACAAGGCTTTCAAAGATAAAGGCTTCGGAATTGTAGGTATTTCTTTAGACGAGAATGCAGACAAGTGGAAAGAGGCTATCACTGCCTTGAATATTACATGGCCGCAAATGTCTGACCTGCAAGGTTGGAACAATGCAGGTGCAAAACTTTATGGTGTCAATTCAATTCCTGCTACCGTATTGGTTGATCAGGAAGGTACCATTGTTGCACGTAATCTCCGTGGAGATGCCATCAAGTCCAAACTGAACGAACTATTGAAATAAAATAACTGCAAAATAGTTTACAAAGTAAAATACCGATGTCTAGAAAGGCATCGGTATTTTTTATACTCGTCCTATCCTTCCCAATAATGCGCACTTTCCATAACAATCTTAACTGGAATGATAATATCAATGAAACTTTGGGCGAACATACTAATAAAAAAGAACTGCTTCCTCTCTTTTCCAAGGAAACAGTTCTTTAAATAGAAATATTATCTTAATTCAATGATTAGTTAAACCAACGAACATAGCAGAAGTCCTGACGATGAGGCAAATCAACATTCTTCGGGAACATACGGTATGCCACCTTGAAGCTGCCTGAGTTAGACAAACTGTGTTTAACCTGGAATGTATACAAGTTACCTTCTTTCTTAATTACTTCCATTGGTTCTACAGAATAGATATGCTCTTTACCTTCCGCATTCGTGAAAGTGGTAACCAGTTCAATACCTACTGCATCATCCAATCCCTTTTCATCTATGACATAAGTAATGATATATTCTTTTCCGCTTTCAATATTACCGCTAGCCAGCTCTTCCGTCTTTTCACATGAAACGATTTCAATGGAATCCCAAAGTTCTGCAACTCTTTCTTTCCAAGCAGCCAGTTCCTTAGCCTTTGCATAATCATTGGCTACCAATTCTTTAAAACGTTTTGCTTCTTTAGTATAGAACTTAGCATAATAATCGTCTAACTGACGTTTCATTGTATAATGAGGAGCCACCTGAGCAATAGAATTCTTGATAGTCTTCACCCAACCCTCAGAATATCCCTTACGGTTACGTGCATAATACAATGGAAGAATCTCATTTTCCAAAATACTATAAATAGTTGCGGCATCCAATTGATCTTGATGATCTTGATTCTGATAAGTACGTTTTTCAGTTAACGCCCATCCTGCTCCTTCACGGTAACCTTCCAGCCACCAACCGTCAAGCACAGAGAAGTTAACAACACCATTCATCAAAGCCTTCTCGCCTGATGTTCCAGAAGCTTCCAAAGGACGGGTAGGAGTATTCATCCAAATATCAACACCTGAGACCAGACGCCGTGCCAACTGCATATCATAATTTTCCAAGAAGATGATTTTGCCCAAGAATTCCGGACGACGGGAAATTTCCACAATCTTCTTGATCAACCCCTGACCTGCACCATCGTGTGGATGAGCCTTACCTGCAAATAAGAACTGTACCGGATAATCAGGATTGTTCACAATCTTAGACAAACGTTCCAAATCAGTAAACAGCAGATGCGCACGTTTGTAAGTAGCAAAACGACGGGCAAACCCAATCAACAAGGCATTCGGATTAATCTTTTCCATCAGAGAAACGATACGTGAAGGATCACCTTGGTTCTTCAACCAGCTTTCACTGAACTGCTTACGAATATGGTCAACCAATTTGTACTTCAAAGCCATACGGGTTTCCCAAATTTCTTCATCGGCTACATTATAAATAGCTTCCCAAATTTTCTCATTAGACTGATCTTCCAGGAAATTAGGAGCAAAATGCTTAGCATATAGCTTCTTCCATTCAGTAGCACTCCACGTTGGGAAATGAACACCATTAGTTACATAACCCACATGACTTTCTTCAGGGAAATAGCCTTTCCAAATTCCAGAGAACATCTCCTGAGAAACCTTGCCATGCAACCAGCTCACACCGTTTACTTCCTGACAAGTGTTACAAGCAAATGTAGACATACAAAAACGTTCGCCTGCATCACCCGGATTAATACGACCCAAGTCCATCAAATCCTGCCAAGAAATCCCCATACGCTGTGGATAACCACCCATATATTTTCCAAACAAGCCTTCATCAAAATAGTCATGCCCCGCAGGAACCGGAGTATGAACCGTATATAAAGAAGAAGAACGAACTACTTCCAAAGCCTGGTCAAATGTCAGCCCGCTTTCTACATAATCACACAAACGCTGCACATTACACAAAGCAGCGTGTCCTTCATTACAATGATAGACATCTTTCTTAATGCCCAATTTCTTCAGCAGCAACACACCACCGATACCTAACAAGATTTCTTGTTTCAAACGGTTCTCCCAATCTCCACCATACAACTGATAAGTGATAGGACGATCAAATTCGCTGTTCATTTCATTATCCGTATCTAGCAGATACAAAGGAACACGTCCTACATTTACCTTCCATACGTATGCATGAACGAAATAGTTCAAATAAGGAACATCAACTACCATCGGCTGTCCGTTTTCATCCATTACACGTTCAATAGGCAGGCTACCGAAATTCTGTGATTCATAGTTAGCAATCTGCTGACCATCCATTGAAAGGCTTTGGCTAAAATACCCATAACGATACAAGAAGCCAACACCACACATATCTACATTACTGTCTGATGCTTCTTTCAAGTAGTCACCGGCCAAAATACCCAGCCCACCGGAATAGATTTTCAAAACATGTGTCAAACCATACTCCATACAGAAATAAGCAACAGAAGGACGTTTGCTATCCGGCTTAGCATCTACATAAGCTTTGAATTTAGCATATACATCATTCATGCGCTTTACAATCACCTTATCCTGAGTTAATGCCTCCAGCTTTTCATAGCTCAAACGTTCCAATAAAGCAACGGGATTCTGCCCCACTTCTTTCCAAGTTGCAGGATCTAAATCTCTAAACAGGTCTGTTGCTTCGTAATTCCATGCCCACCAGATGTTACGAGCCATTTCCTCCAACTTCTTCAGTTCTTCGGGAATGTGTGATTTTACTGTAACTTCCTTCCAATTAGGAGTATTCGCATTACTTACTTTGATTTTCATGTCTCTCAAATTATTTATTAATAATTAATTAGCTATTCATAACAAGCCTTTTCTGTGCATTATGCAATGCCACATCATAAGCTTCATAATAATATTTGATAAAATGCTTCCACAATGCCTTTTCAGCAATGTCCGCCGCATTTTTACGCACTGTCTTGATTGTATTTTCCGGCAATCCCGAAAATTCCGATATAGTGTCCTTTATAACATCCGCCACTTCAGAATAGTTGTAATCCGAGCGATGGATAACTTTCACACCATCTTTCAACTCACTGTATCTACCCTTCAACGAGTTTACCCACAAACCAAATCCAGCCAGATCAGTTGTTATAGTAGGTACATGGAATGCTACACTTTCCAAAGGTGTATACCCCCAAGGTTCATAATAGGAAGGATAAACACTCAAGTCATTCCCCAACACCAAATCATAATATTCCAAATTCAAGATACCATCCTTTCCATCCAGATAACAAGGTACAAATATTACTTTTACCTTAGATTCCGCCGAATTGGACATTCCCAAATACTTCATCATATCAAGTACCTGATCATGACTCATATTATGCAACCAATGTGTGATAAACGGACACTCCAACGGAGTTGTGAAATTCTCTTTGCTTTTCAAACGTTCCACCAAATCCTCACGAGGATCCCCTACCCAACCTGGTACATTAATAAATGCCAGCACCTCTTTTTTCAAATTTTTATCACGGGTCAATCGGTTCAAGGACTCCAAATAGACATTGATACCTTTATTTTTAAACTCATAACGACCGCTTGTACCCACAATAAGAGTATCATCGCTCATCGTCAAGCCAAGCAATTTATTAGCCAAATTCAACATCGCAGCACGAGCTTTCTTACGCTTGGCGGCAAATGTACGACCTTGCGGAACAAAGTCATCCTCAAACCCATTCATCAACACCACATCTGCCGGCTTGTCCAACAACTCCTTGCATTCGTTGTTGGTAATCTCACTGACCGTAGTAAAGCAATCCACATGATGCGCAGTCTGCTTCTCAATAGAATGCTTTGCCTCCATATTGAGTTCACGCGCCATTTGGTCGCCATTATAAGCAAATAAGTAATCGTAAAGGGGTTTATTGTTTCCGGCGATAGACCGGCCTATAGAAGTAGCGTGAGTAGTAAAAATGGTAGCTATTTCGGGTACCGCTTTCTGCAAATAAAGGGCCCCCATACCTGTCATCCATTCATGTGCCTGATAAATGACCTTATCATTTTCGGTCAGATTGAAACGATAAAAGCTTTCAACCACTTTTCCGGCTGCATAAGAAAACATAGACGCTTCGTCGTAATCTCCATAAGCATGAAGTGAATCAACTTTGAAATCCTCCCACATCCGGCCATATATTTCATTTCTTTTAGAGAAAAAAGGATAAAAATCCACCAATATGACAATAGGCTCTCCCGGAATATTCCAGCGTCCCACACGAACTTTCAATCCGTCTTTCTTCAAAGCATGTTCACGCCATGCCGCACAAAGATTTTCATTTTCACTGAACAAAGGATTTTCCTTTCCTGCCCAAAAATCGGGTCCTATGAAAAAGACTTTGTCTTTGAATGCTTCCTGCAGTGTTTTGGCCCTGGTGGACAACACCGTATAAATTCCCCCTACTTTATTACATACCTCCCAACTTGCTTCGAATATATAATCAGGGGCTAACAATTCTTTTGCCATCTATTAACTAATCTTAATTCGAGCGCAAAGTTACATATTTTCAATGAGATAATAAAGTTTTTTTGCAACTTTATGTTATTCAGATAGTTTCTGAATTAGCATTCAATTATTTTACTCTAACAATCTTCACAAAAAATACTGATATCGGCTACAATAATAAATATTTTTAAGGTTCTGTCTTACATTAGAATAAGAAAAGCGGCTATTTCCATAAAAACAGGAAATAACCGCCCATATAAAAAAACTAATCTGATTACGCAGCCAATGCAGATCCCATCAAGAAGGTTGCAGCCAAAGCAACAATAGCATACAATTCAGGAAAAACGGCCAAAATCAATGTATTACCAAATACATTATGTCCTTGGCCAATGGCAGCAATACCATTAGCACAAACCTGCCCCTGACGGATAGCGGAGAAAAGAGCTACAAGTCCCAAAGCAATACCGGAACCCAACACGGCAGCAGCTTGAATACCTGTAATAGCCGGAGTCAGAACACCGAAAATACTCTGGAACATGAAATAACCGGCAAAACCATACAGTCCCTGTGTACCGGGAAGTGCAGTCAACACCAAGAAGTTACCGAATGCACTATCATTCTTCTTCAATGCACCGATAGATGCATTACCTGCGATAGTTACACCATACGCACTACCGATACCTGATAAACCAACCATAATTGCAATACCTACATAAGCAATCAATAAATTCATTTCCATAATTCTTCTATTTTTAATTTTTAAATTCTTTATTTTATCAAACTTCTCCTAAAAGGAATACTTTTCATGTCATCCAGAACTTAGCGAAATATCTGCATACTATGCTTCAGATTCTCCCTTTCTAGCTTTTCTGTCTGCACAAGGATACAACATTTATTCAAAATGACAATGCCGAAAAGGCTTAAACAGCTTTTAATTCTTTATTCTCATTCTTCAATTCTTGAAAGGCTTGTACTCCTTACCCCCTCCTTCGTAACCCGAATTCTTAAAAAACTCCACGAAAGTCAGACGCATCGGATGAACCATCGCTCCCAATATATTCATAAACATGTTGATAGAATGACCTATCAAGAAAATCAATACCATCACTATCGGACCTGCAATTGCATTATCAGGACTCATTCCAGCCGCCAGACTATTGAATACGCTGGCAAGAATACCACCCGACAGACCTAAAGCAAACAAACGCACATACGAAAGGATATCCCCCAGCAAACCGGTTGCCATATTGTAGGAATCCCACAAACCCAAACCGATATTGAGAAAAATATTCTTTCCTGGACTGTTGAGCAAGAAAATCAGCACACCGGCAAGCCCCAGAATTACCAAATGGACAGTTCCTCCCATCGGCATGGTATCTCCCAATAGGAATGCCAAAGCTGTACTTACCAATACAATAATCCATCCGATAGTTGACAATGCATATTTCAATCCGAACTGAATGGTCTGATTAGCCGCTTTCAGTATCATACCGAAAATAATCTGTACCGCTCCCAAAATCAATGAAAGATTAAACATCCATTGATTGTCCAAGAAGAACAAATCACGCATCTTATTAAAGAACGGAATATCATTACCATACAGATTAAATCCGAAAAAAGTACCTGTCAGCATACCGCAGAAGAAAGTAGAAGCACCCAAAATCTGCACCAAAGTTAAGATGGGCTTCATGGAAGCACCGACATTCTTCGCCAACATACGATAAACAGTTACTCCTAATACCATGAACAGACCATAGCCCGAATCGCCCAAACACAGCCCGAAAAAGAGCATAAAGAAAGGGGCAAAGAACGGCGTCAAATCCAGTTCATTATACTTAGGAAGCATATACAGTTTCATAATCGGTTCAAACAGACGGAAGAATCCTTTATTATTCAACTGAATAGGTACATTGTCCTCCGGCGTAGGGTCAGCAATTTCAAAGTACGCCTCCTGTTGATTCAGAAAATTAGTAATCTCCGGAATCTGCGTAGCCGGTGCCCACCCCTGTAACAACATCAATTTGTCATCCGCAGCTTGTTCAGTACTTAGCACCACTTTTGAGAATTCTATCTGTGAGCGGATATTAGCTTGTGCAACTTGCAAAGAAAGAAGTTTTTCTCCTGCTATGGCAGCTAACTTATCATCCACACTCTTCATTTGCTGTTCCAAATCTTCACATCTGGCAGCAAGCCTACTCAAGGACATTACCGGCAATTTGACCGATTCCACTTCCAATTCGGGCAACGTTCCTTCTTTGGTTATGGTAATGAAATAAATGCGTGAACCAATACGGTTAACCTCCGTAGCCAACCATTCCTCGTTAAAGTTCTTCTCTGAGCAAATATAGAAATTCACCTGATATCCAACTTCTTGCAACCGCATAACCGACGCAGGATCGAAATCTCCCCATACCTCTAACGCGGCACGCTCTTTGTCGCAAATCTGCAACTGATGCTGCAACTGGGTTTTCTCCAGTTGTAACGCCTCCACTTCCTCCAACGCTTTCTCTCCACGGGCTGTATCCCCCTTCTGTTCTTGCAGTTCAACATTAAAACCTTGCAAAAACTTAATAGTTGAAGCATAGTGGTCGGACAGACGGATGCTCTCTTGAAGTTCGGTATTCTCCGCTGTCCCCTGCGCTTTTTCCGCCACATGGACTACGCCCAAATCACGGATATTTTGCAGGAAACATTCATAGTCCTTATGATAAATAAGGAAAGTCAACTTCTTCATTTTTGTAATCATGCCTCCGCCTCCTTTCTTTTCTCTTGAATAGATTTCAGAATCTTCTGCGATGATTTGGACAAATTCTCTTCATCCTCCATAAATCGTTTTATCTTTCGCAGAGCATCCTGATATCCGGGTATCTGCACTTTCTCAAAAAGATTCACTTTTTGAGTGGTCTTTTTACGCGCATGTTCCAGCAGGTTCAGTTTGGCAAGCATAAATTCCCTTTCAATAGCAGTCTGTGCCAATCCTTTCAACAAATATATTCCATCGGAATACCACTTCGGGCTGTTGAACAGACTGTAGGGACGGATGTCAAAGTCTACGTTTTCCAACAAGGGAACTCGTACACCGGCAATCTTCTTTATACCCAAATGAACATCACTCACTTTTATTAATGAAGCATCAAATTCATTCCAAAGTGCGAACATGGCCTCGTATGCCTGAATCTGTTTTTCAAGCCTTTCCTCCAACCCGGCAGCTTCTGTCTTGCATCTCTTTACTTCCATGCGGAGAGCGCTTTCCTTATTTTTAATAATAGGAAGCGTACGCACACGGACCTTGAGCTGCTTCTCAAGCTGTTGTAGCGAGGTCTTGTTATATTGAAACTTTATTGCCATGTTTCTTCGTTAATTTATTGTTTTTTCCAATGCTGGTCAACCAATTCTTTCTTTATATTGACTTCTTCCGGCTTAAAGTATTTGCTGAACAATCCCCATGTAACATCCAGCATTTCAGTAGTATCCAGATTCACATCAATGGCGAGTAACTGATTAGCGTAATCTTTAGCGAATGCCAAAGTACGTTCATCATAATTAGTCAAGTCAAAACCATTTTCCATCTTAGTCTTGGCATTGGCGGCATCAGCATACAAACGTACAGCAGCATTCATCACCTGAGGATGATCCTTACGGGTTTTCTTACCACTCACCAACTGTTTCAAACGAGACAACGAACGGAACGGGTCCACGATAACCTTACCGATATCACTATCGCGACGCAGGAACAGCTGACCTTCAGTGATATAACCCGTATTATCAGGAACAGCGTGCGTAATATCACCGCCACTCAAGGTAGTTACCGCAATAATAGTGATTGAACCACCTGCGGGGAATTGTACCGCTTTTTCATAAATCTTCGCCAAATCCGAATAAAGAGATCCCGGCATAGAGTCCTTGGAAGGAATCTGATCCATACGGTTAGACACAATAGCTAACGCATCAGCATAACTGGTCATATCAGTCAGCAACACCAATACTTTCTGATTATGTTCCACTGCAAAATATTCAGCAGCCGTCAGCGCCATATCCGGAATCAACAGACGTTCTACCGGAGGATTTTCCGTAGTATTCACGAAACTGATAATACGGTCGAGCGCACCGGCATTAGAAAATACATTCTTAAAATACAGGTAGTCGTCATTAGTCATACCCATACCGCCCAAGATAATCTTATCGGTTTCGGCACGCAATGCCACATTGGCCATCACTTGATTGAACGGCTGGTCAGGGTCAGCAAAAAAAGGAATCTTCTGTCCTGATACCAACGTATTGTTCAAATCGATACCGGCAATACCGGTCGCAATCAGTTCCGACGGCTGTTTACGGCGAACCGGATTCACAGACGGACCGCCGATAGGCACTTCCTGTCCCTCAATTTCCGGTCCCCCATCAATCGGATCACCAAAAGCGTTGAAGAAACGTCCAGCCAACTGGTCGCTCACTTTCAGTGTAGGCGACTTGCCCAAGAATACGACCTCAGCATTGGTCGGAATACCTTCCGTACCCTCGAACACCTGCAAAGTCACTTCATCACCCATGATTTTTACCACCTGGGCTAACTTCCCATTTACCATAGCCAATTCGTCATAACCTACTCCTGACGCTTTCAGCGAACAAGTAGCCTTGGTAATCTGGCTAATCTTGGTATATATTTTTTGAAATGCTTTTGTTGCCATCTATTTATTTACAATTTACAATTTACATTTTTCTCTTCTTCCCTTTTACCACCTGCAAATACACGCCAAACGGTCAATGATACATTGCACGTGATAAATGGTACATTAAATCAGACGCTTCTCTCGGCAACCAACTCTTGCAACTGCTTATTGAAATCCTCATACTGCTCAGATTTATATTTAGCATAGTTCATCTGCTTGCAGAGGTTGATCATCTTCTTAAAGTAGTCCATTACTTCCAGGAAAGTATCAAACTTAAATTCTGTATGACAGATGTCGATAACCATGTTCAATATATCCTCCTGACGTTCCATCGGAGTTACAGAATCAATCTCATCGAAGGCATCCTGTTGTAAGATTACAAAGTCAATTAATTCCGATTTCCAGAAGATAACGTGATATTCTACAGGTACACCATCATCACCCAGAATATTAATCTGTTCGGCAATTTCCTTACCACGCAGCAACCGAGTCTTGATTTCGTTCACCTTGCCAATCCATTCGCCGTTAATACGTTTGGTTATATATTCCTCAAATTCAGGATATTCCAAATATTTAGAATAAGAATCAATCGGATTTACTGCCGGATAACGTTTTCTATCGGCACGTTCCTGTTCCAAAGCATAAAAACAACGGGCTACCTTCTTGGTATTTTCAGTTACAGGTTCCTTCAGGTTACCACCTGCCGGAGATACGGTACCGATAAAAGTA
>OHCQ01000538.1_pt1 | contig 11104 bp, 6 predicted proteins | sample 1566791 | NCBI WGS metagenome assembly OHCQ01 (sample SAMEA3879541, study PRJEB24766) | human gut metagenome | biome: human-associated habitat; feature: feces | place: USA | collected 1985/1987
CGCGTCGAAAGCGTAGTGTTCCAGCTTGCGGTTCAGTTCCTGCTTTTCGACTTCCAGTTCCCGCCTCTTTACAGAATAGAACTGACTTTGCAGATAGGGAATGACCAGTTCCGGGGAGCGGAGAAACAGTTTGAGCGCATTGCGATTGAATCGGAACATGATGGAGAGTTTTTGCAAAAGTCCTAAGCGGCTCTCATGTTCTGCGTGCTGTTCAAATTCCATCCAAAGCGCAAGGATCTTCTGCGAGGACAACTTGTCTAGGCTCTCTGTCGGTGCGTCGCTATATGTCGCGTAATATTCCTCGAAATAGTGCTGTTCCGGATTCAGCTGCAAAAATTCCTGCTCAATTTCCGCAATGCGGTTCTTGGCGTTGAGCATTTCATTCAGCTCTTTGGACAGCGTAGTTGTTTCCTGATCTAACTGCTTCCGTTCCTCCGGCGGCATCTCCCAATCGCTCATATCTGGATAGACACCGGTCTGAGCCTCCAGAAACTTTTGCTTGTTGGCAAGGCTCCCGAGAAACGCAGTCAGAAAGTCAACATTCTTCTTTTCCAGCTTTTCCGCCACATTGTGCGTTGCAGAGTTGTTGTTAGATACGACCGCCACGGTTTTCCCGCTCCGAACCACATTGGCAATGATATTTAGGATCGTCTGCGTCTTTCCTGTCCCTGGAGGTCCCTGAATGATGCTGATTTTGGAGGAAAGCGCCCGCTCCACCGCCAGCTTCTGGCTCTGGTTCAGGCCAAACGGATAGATCACCGCCTCCGGCATCTGGGGTGCTTTGACTTCCTTCTGCGGTGCAAGATAGCTTGCCAGCACGGTATCCTCGCTGACCTGCTGGATCTTGTCATACTGCACGCTTAGAATGTTGATACCGTTTTCCGCCACCAGACTGATTGCAGCGGCAGTCTCCTTGAAATATTGGAATGTTTCTTGATTTTTACCATCTGTCAGGCAATTCTGCTGGAACTGCACTTCGCTCCTGTGGAACGATAAATCTCTCTTTCCCTTGCGGACAATACGATAATACCCGCCAAAATCGAGAATCTCATCAATTCCGCTGATGGTTTGCCTGTTTGCGGTGACAATCACCTGCGCAGGGTCAATTTTCTTTTTCAGAGGCAGAATCGCCACATTGCTACGCTGAAAGCTGTATGACTTATTGGGCGCACTGGTATAGACGACCTCGCACTTCCCGTCATGGAACTGAAAGCTCGCGACCGAGTCCGTCTGGTCTTTTCCTTTTATGATGATTAAGTGCTTTCGTGCGTCCATAGGCAATCCTTTCACTTGAGAATGCGAGCTGTTGACTTATGGGTTGTCCCCGCACATTCGCACTGGATTATAGCTGTACCCACCAGCCACATTTTAGCGGTAGATGCACGTCCAATCCCCTGCACAAATATGTTTCCCTAATCAGTTCAAAAACGTTTCCTGCTCGATTGTAACGCCATAGCTTAGGATTTTTTCAATAGCATCTTTGAACAGTAAGTATCTCCCGCTTTTTAAATCTGCTTCCAACTCAGATAAGTATTCTTTGGAGCGTATAAGACCATGTTCGTGAAATTTTTCAACAAGTTCACCTGACATACGCATGGGCAGCACAGAAGAAATTAGCTTCTGCAAGTTGTCGAACATTCGGAAACCGCCCGCATCGATATCTGCCCAAAATCGCATTTTAACGCCTTTCGCTGCCGTATGAGCGATCAATGTAACCAGCTTTCGTTTTTGGGGACTAAGGAATCCGCCGTGATAGATCACCAACTCGCCCGGCTGTTTTTCTGACATCACATATTCATCGTAATTGGTTTTATTCTCAATGAATGTGATGCATTGAATTGCCATCAAGTCGATTGCTGTAATAGAATCGATCAAAGTGCTGGGTAAGGCCAAACCGTACGGTGCGGCACCAATACAGATAGTTCCCTGTTCTGTTCGAACCAGACAGTTTCCTGCAAGCTCGTATAACTCCGGGCGGGCATAGATGCCTAAGTATGCCATCTGTTCTCTTTCGCCCAGTTCATTTTCATCGCAGGAATTCGCTAAATCTGTATCGTATTTTCTTGCGATCCGCAAAAACAGATCCCGCACATTTCGCTCAAAGTATTTGGTATCGGAAAAGCACTTGCTGCTGAATGCGCGCATCGTTATACTGCCGGACAGAGCAGAATACTCACGGAAAGCGCAGAGCAGGTCCTGCAATGGGGTATCGTCCGTTTTGCAGAAGACAGGAATTTTCAGTTGCTCTGCTGCCGATCTGCAAACATCTACCTTCCATGCTATAATCCAGGGAATCGCAACGTCCTCCAGGCTGCCGTTTATCAGCTGAATAATCTGACTTGCTCGCACCTTGGGATGCACTCTTCCGGCAGAAGCATAGCACTGTGAGATCTGATCCAAACGCAGCACAATAGCCGAAAGTACCGGGCGGTCTTTCACCCACTCGAGCTGCACCAAGTGCTTCGTTTCAAGTTCCAAGGCTGCTTCGTTATAAGCATCCCGTATCACAGCATCTTCGTAGATATACTCAGGAAAGTCTTTCTTTTCCACTTTTAGCATAACTCTTCTGAGCGATGTTCCGGGATCGAGGAGATGCTTACTGTTTTCATATTTATTCAATAGGCGGTTTAGAATGATTTTCTGGTTTTTCACTGAGCAATCTCCTTGCCAAAGGGCAGAATATGCATTCTGTATTTGTCCTTATTTACCAGTAGCGTACGGTCTGCAATCGGCATAATATCTGAAACCTTATCCGGCGGCGTACAGATAATGGCCTGCAAACCCATCTTTCGCAGGAGGCGAACACTCTCAATAATTCGGTCACTATCCATTTTGTTAAATGCCTCGTCAAATACTGCCAACCGGACGGTATTGCCGAAACTGGATGTATCGTTCACACGGTAGAGCTGAGCGAAGGAGGCCAGGACAGCAATATAAAACGGAGTTTGTGTTTCACCGCCGGACTTTGTATTCAAGGTCTGAGAAAGCATCTGCCTTGTTCCGTTTTGATCCGTGGTTTCCAGGTCAAACTTCAGGTACGTTCTAAAATCGGTATATCGTTGGATATTCTCCTGCAGTTCACTTTGTTTTCTCGCATTTAACTGAGTATCATCCGCCGTGGTGATCTGGCTGAACAGCTTCTCTATCAGCTGGCCATATTTATCTTGGAAAGGCCGCGCAAACAAACCCACATCGCCTTCCATAAGTTCCGGATCCATAATCATGTCATAATACTCCGCATAATCCGGATTACGCTCCACACGGAACTGATAACTGTCCGTTCCGAATTGAGCCTGGCGCAGTGCACGATTTAGATTTTTCACCTGATCCTGCACTTGGTCGATGCTGGACTTCAATTTTGCCAAAAAATCATTCTGAAACTGTTCCATCGCACTCTCTCGGGCAGCTTTGATCTTTTCTCGGTATTTGGGCAGCTCACTTTCCTCCAGGAGCTTTTGCTCTGCTTCAAACTCATCATTATCCACAGCTTCCACGCGGAAGGAGCAGGGCTTGAACCGGTCCGTGTACTCCCTGCGCGCGTTGAAGAGTTTTCTCTGAGCAGTATCCTGCTCCTTTACGCTCTGCTCCAAACGATTACTGAAGTTCTTATGAACGATATCTGCGCGTTTCAGTCGGTCAAGCTCCTGCTGATATCTGGGGAGGCCAATGTTTTCCTGATATTCAGCAGGGAAGTCATCTTGCAGGCGATCCTCCTTATTAGATAGCTGCTGGTAATGATCCGGCAGTACCTCATAGTCGAGCTGGCGAATACGCTCCTTACGCTGACCAATCTGAATTCCTTTCTGCTCTTTTTCTTTATTCAGCGCTATGATTTCATCCCCGAGCGTAGCAATGGTACGGCGCTGTTCGTCCAGCCACAGAAGATCCAGTTTTGAAAGCTGATCTTCGATATCAGTTACTTCCTTGGTGATCTCCATGCCGCGTAGATATGCTTTTTGCTTTTCTGCCACGGTGTTTTGAATAAAAAAGTGCGTAAATAACGGCTCTTTTGACTGCGCCAAAAGCTGGCGGATAGGATCCCAGTAACACAGCTGTTCGTCAATCCGCTTTAACTCCTCTTCCAAGCGAGACACACGCAGGTTTATCGCACGACGGCCAATAAATGCGTCATCCATCAGCTTGCGCTGAATTGAGCGGACAACATACCCCTGGTAGAGGAGTCCGTCTGTTGTAATAGCGGTTTTGAAATTGCGCAGCTGTTCAGCCGCCTCACAACATACGACGCGCCCCAACAGATAGTCAATATAGCTGCGCGCCAGTTCACTTTCAGTCTCCACCTTACATGCCAGGCTGTCGTCGCGTGGACGAATCGTTTCTCGTTCGCGGAGCTTACCGATGTCCACCAGTCCAAATGATGCAAAGCCAAACTCTTTTTTGATCTTGTCAAAGATCAACAAGGCACTTTTATAATACGTCGGCTCAACCAACAAATAAAACTTCTGCGTATTGAGATATCCCTCCACAGCCCCGCGCCAATGTTCATCCGCAAGCTCCAGGACATCCGCAAGGATATCTATTCTCACAGGACTGCCAATCTCGCTGTTCAGTTCAGATTCCAAGCGGGACTTCAATTGCAGCAGACCTCGAGGATAGTCTTTAATGTCCTTTCGGAGATTTGCGAGGACGGTGCGCTTTTGATCCTGTTCCTCCTTCAACTCCGCCAGACGATCTTCTGCTTTGTGCAGAGCATCTCGGATGGCCTTAGCAAGCTCAGCCGCTGCCTGCTGGGCGATCTCAAAAGGTGCCGATGAATAGGAAAATATCTCATAGCTTCCGGATGTAAAAAGCGAATAAGCCTTCAGAACGCTTTCGGCCGCTTCCTGCACAGGCACGAGGACTTCTTCTGCATCTTGTTTCAAGATTGCGTCGCACAGACCATTCAGCTGAAGGGATTCCCTTTTTATTTCCATTGCCAAGGATTGGAGGTCCTGCGTCAGCCTTTTTTGCTCATTCAGCAGCGTCTGCTTCCGATTGTGGAGTTTTTCTTCCTCCTGAAACACACTGCTCTGTGCACAGGCCAAGTCAAGTTCGCGCCTGCGGTTCTCTTTCTGTGTGATTCGATCAGAGATCGTCATGATGCTCTTTTCAATTATGGTTAATTCCGCGGTACAGTCTCTCTTTTCAAGCTCAAATCGGTCAATTTGGGCTTGTTCCATTTCTTTTTTGGACCAAAGCACCAAAAATGACTGCACCCGCCAGCGGTCGATGGCCTGATTCATTTCACGATAGAGTTTGCTGATCTCTTGCAGAGCAGTCAGCTTCTCCTCCTGACGCTGTGCCAGCATTTCGTGGCGCTTGTAATCCCGGATATTTTGCTGCATGGCCTCAATATCAGGCTTTTCTGGTATATCGCAGATGTTCTCAGTAATGAATTTCTGGATATCCACGATAGGACGGAAAGATACCGCCTTTTTCATCATTCGAAGGACCTGCTCATTGTGCACATTCCACCGCGACAGCATATTCCTGCGATATTCCTTCTGCGTGTCATAGATCTCTGCCTTAGCGTAATTCTGCTTCAAAAAACGGCGCAGCGCAGGAATCTCCATAGCCTCTCCGTTTTCAACAAAACCGTTCTCAGGCAGCGTTCCCACATAAATGAAAAAGCGCTCCTGCCTGCTTCCATCACTGCGGCAATCAAAAACGACACCCGTGACAAAGCTGCTGCCCGCCACATCGTCCTGAAACTCGCAGGCAATGTAGCTGGAGAAATCTTTCCCTCGGCGGGAATATGGGTTATTTTCATCCATATCCGCCCGCAAATAACCATCCAGCGTGCGCTGAGACTTTTCGTTGGCAGCCTGATTAAAGTTGCGGGCATTCGTTTCCCCCAACAGAACGATCTGAAGAGCATCAATTACCGTAGATTTTCCCGCGCCGTTTTTTCCGGTGAGAAAATTAACATCCCCCACCTCGATGATTTCTTTGCTGAAATACAGCCAGTTAATCAGCAGGATCTTCTTCAGTTTCTTCATCGGTATCGCCCTCCTTTCGCAGCACAGACACAACATCGTTCAACTTCTCGCTAGAAACCGCGGCCAACACGGTCGGTAATATGGCAAATTTACAACCGCTCTGATTAAACTTTCCCTCAATCCGCTGAATAATCGAGTGATTTTCCAGTAGCGTCAACGCGCGCTTCACTTCATCCATATTGGGCTTTGCTGGAAGGATCGCGTAATCTGTGACGACCTTTTCTAAAACATCACGCACTGTGCAGACAGCATCCTGCTCCAGGCCGAGCCGTTCCTGGTTTTCTTCATAGATCATACGCAGGGCAAGGAGAATGGCTGTTTCTTTTTTGCCCAGGTTACAGCGGTTCGCTTCGTCCATATTGATCACATAGAAATAGCCATTTAAATCATCCTTGCGCAGATCCCAATCCAAGAGACTAAGATATTCTTGCACCGCTTCATAATGCAGAGATAAAAACGTATAATCCGGATTATTCACCCTTCCTTTGCCCGGCCGAAACAGTGTTCGCACAATATAAGTCCGGCTAAGAAGCTGGTTGCAAACGGCCTTGAACTGTTCTAATTCCTTGGAGGTTGCACCACGAATGAAGTTAAAATCCATTTTTCTTCTCCTTCCGTCGGATCTGCATCTGTGGGATGGAATAGCCATTTTCATGGAATGTGCCACCCAGCTCTTTAATCTGATGGCCTGCAACAGGATCTCCACTGGTCAACACAGCCAGCAAACTCATGATGTAGGATTTATCATCCCGAATCTTCAAATCCTTGGAGTAACAGGCCTCCGCATCGCCCAGCCACCCCTGCACATAGGCCGCAATTGCCGCCTTGCCATATTCGGAGCGCAGCAGCCGGGCAGCCTGTGCGGCTGCATCCGCGTCAGGTGCCGCTTCCCGGATGAGCACCGGAGCTGCCTTTGTTCGCTTCCCAGGACGTTTGCGGTACCACAGGCTTCTTTCAGAAAGAAATGACTGCTCATAGAGCTGGAACACCGGTTGTATCCGGTCCACCAGATCGCCTGCACGCCGATTGCGGGACAATGCGGTAAGCAGAACATTCAGATTCCCCCGAACGTTCTGATCTCGATTCGTCAGGTTCTCTACCTTCTGCGTTGCAGCCCTTGTATAGCGGCGAACCTGCGCATCGATCTCATTGAGATAGTCGTGCTCCATATTGTCATATCGCTCGTCGATCCAGAAAATTCTCCGCAGCAGATCGGCGCGGCAGTTTTCTACTGTATCTCCTCGTTTATCCTGCAAAGCTGCGTTCGCCATGGCAAGCAGCAGAGCATCATCCTCAGCCCAGCTTCTCAAAACAGATTGAATTGGAACGCGATACTTTGGGACGGAGTCCTTAATTTTCAATGGTCGTATGTATGCCTCAACTACTTTCTGTCCAAACTCGTTGAAGTGAGAGGCCAATACCTGATTGACGTCCTGCATATCTATCTGCATCTGAAAATAATGCTTCACATTGTGATAGACCATTTGCAACAAATTTATGAGAGCACTGGTGTTATCATAGGCACTGTAAATTGCGGCCATCTTATCGTAAACGCTTTCGCTCTCATTGGCGACCTTCAGAGCAGAGTAGGTACCAAACACATAGGAAAATCCGCGAGCAGGACGATCATCCCGGAGCAGGTGAAACAGCTCCAGCAGCCGGCTGCTGTAACTTGGGACGGTAATATACTCCTCAAAATCGTCACCCCGTTCCTTTTCAAACCAGCCTTTACCGCAGAGCTTCCGAATCAAAAAGCGTGCACGGCCGGAGATATCCCGCAGCTCATCCTCGTCAATATCTTCCCCTTCAAACGTAGCATCCGCCAGTTGCTGCTCCAATCTGCTGCGGAGCATAGAATACAGCGTGTCTTCGCGTATTTTAAGGTTTTCACGGTATGCGGTGTACAGCACATCCAGAGCATCTGCGTATAGTGCGCGGTTGGGCGAGGCCAAAGGTGAAAAAAGCTCATCAGGAACCGTTTCAAAAAACTTCATGAACCTTCCTCCTACAGGAGACGACAATTATGATTGGACGATTAATTTGGAATCAGGATAGGCCAGATATCGTATTCGATACGGGGACACTATATGGCGGGCTTCACTGTGGAGACTGCTTTGCATGTTGGCTGGATGGGCGCTGGCTCGATGTTCGCCTGGAATATATGAATGATTGGGTTCTGATCCACAACGGTCTTTTTGTTCCAGTTCGTTATGGCGTTCCTGTGCGAATTTAATCAGCCCACCACCAAACTTATTCGTCTTCTTCAAGAACTTTGCCGGGATTGGGCGGTCCAGCTGCCAGGTGATATTCATCGGCTTGCTGCCCGTGTGCTTCACGTAGTTCGCCGTGCCCAGATAGGTGTACGCTTCCGCACCGCCAGTCATACGGTCCGCCTTAAACTCACGCACAAACAGCAGCACCTTGCTGCCGCGTTCCTTGTGGTGGATATAGCGCTGGCCGGTGGGCGAATTCTCCGCCGTGGTGCTCTGGCTCTGCCAATGGAACAAGCTCTCATTGATGGAATAATCGTTGTACATGGTGGTTGGCGAATAGTCCTTGTCCGCCTTGTTCAGCGTCACAAAGAATACGTCGATGCTTTTCTCCTGCAGCCACTTCACGCCCTCACGAACGGTGGACGGCTTCATAAAGTCCAGCGCCACCAAGAGCTGGTCGCGGGTATAGGTGCAATGCAAATCCAGAGGACAGTCAAAGCCCAGCTCCACCGGCTCGTCGATAAAGTCGATCTGCTCGAAGCGATAGCGCAGCAGCTCCAGGAGCTCACCGAGCAGAACTGTGCTGTCAGACAGGGCATAGAGGTTACTAAGCACCTCTTCGTCGTCCCAGTCCTCCACAGTCTTACCCCAGACGGTGATGTAAAACATCTGCATCATCCGCTTTTCCGTATCCGGAAGCGCTGCAAAATCAAGGTTGTCCAAATGTGGAAGGACGTCCAACAGGAACGAAATCCAGCGGCGAGAATCAACCACGGCGAGCTTTGCAAACGCTTTGGTCAGGATGTCCTCCAGCGGCTCCGAAAAGTCCTCGATGGCATCCGCTCTGGCACAAATGCGAGAGAAGGAGGAAAACTTGTAGATCGCCCGTGGGTCAAGATGGTAGTAATCCAAGAAATTTTTGAGCGTCAGCTCCAGCCCGCTGTCCTCCGCAAAGGAGGCCGCGCGAGCCACCAACCCAGCCGTATTGCCATAGGAGGCGCGGATATTCTCCAAAATGTATTTGGCCGCCTTCTTCTCCAACTGGATATAGCAGCCCTTGGGAACGGACACAAAACCGTCCTTGATCTCCCGGCTCACGCTGCGGGTGGTATTCGACAGCAGCGCCGCAAACTTATCTTCAAAATTGTATTTTCGATTCGCCTGACCGATGAAGTCCAGCACGGTCAGGCATTCCTTGTCCTCAGCCAGACGCAGACCACGTCCCAGCTGCTGCAAGAAGATTGTCAGGGATTCGGTAGGGCGCAGGAACAGAACAGTATTAACTTCCGGAATATCCACGCCCTCGTTGTAGATGTCCACGACGAAGATAAACCGCACATCGCCGGACACCAAGCGCCGCTTGGCCGCCGCTCTTTCCTCGTCCGAAGATTGCCCGGTGAGGCACATGGACGGGATGTTGTGGTCGTTAAAATAGCGGCACATAAATTCCGCGTGATCTACCGTCACACAGAAGCCGAGGCCCTTCACCTCGTCGATGTCCGTCACATATTTCAGCAGTGCCGTCACAACATGGTCGGCGCGGCGGTCGGCAACCGCCCCACTGAACGTATAGATATGCTCCAGCTCGCCCTTTTGGTAGCCACCGGCAGACCATTTGAGCGCATCCAGATCCACCGTATCGGTAACGCCAAAATACTGGAATGGGCACAGGAGCTTTCGATCAATGGCTTCCGGCAGACGGATCTCAGCGGCGATACGATTGTTGAAGTAGGGCAGAATGCTCTTGCCGTCCATACGTTCAGGTGTAGCTGTCAAGCCCAGCAGGATCTTCGGCTGATAGTAGTTCAACAACTTCTGGTAGGTAGGTGCTGCAGCATGGTGGAATTCATCCACAATGATGTAATCATAAAACTCCGGTGTTGATACACCATTTACCAAAACCCCTAGCTGTGATTTCTTCTGGCTACAATAGGAATACATCTGCTGATACGGCGTTGATCCCTCACCATCCCAATTTTTATGATAATTAGTAATACGTGGACGTTTTACCTCAATTATCATTTGAATTTTCTTATGTTCAGAGTCAAAAACAGCAATATCAATTCTTTTATCAGTATCTATTGTTTTGCCCGCAATAAGAACTGGTTCTTCTAAAGAAAGCTGTTCTTTATCATAACCGTATTCAGTAATCAACTTATACGCATAATACTGCCTCACTATTTCTTCTGGTGTTAGCTTAAAATAATCGCCATCGTTATTTTTTCCTCTTACAACGCATTCTATGCCTGGTTCTCCTTTTCTTCGAGTATTAATTCTACCATTAATCCACTCTATGTCATCCGAAGTAAATTGATTCAACGAATCATATTCACTTGGTTCCAATATATCTTTTATCTCCATGTATACTAGTCCTCCTTAAGTGTATTTTCTCTTTCATTCATTTTTATAACTCTATCTGATTCTTTTAAAGCCGTCCTTCTTACAAATTCACTATACGAAGCATATGCTTCAATTCTTGCAGCCTGTTTCAACTTATCCAATTCTTCTTCACTAACTCTTATACTCATAGAAATTGTTTTATTCATTTTAAAGCCCTCCTATGTGCAAAATTATATCATCTGTGTGCAACATTTACAATACAAATCACCACGTTGCAACATAAAATTAGCAGGTCCTTTTGCACCTGCTACTTCCACATTTATTCATAGGACAACTGCACATTTCATCTCATTAATTTGCTATTCTCGTCCATATAAAAACCGTAGTTCCTAATCTATCGCTCCACCACAATTTGTCCCGTTCTATCGCACTTCATCGCCACTTATAGCTGTACCCAAGGCCCTGCCGTGGCAGATGAAAAGTACTTTTATCATAGTTTTGTTTCTCCTTGATTTGCCCCGGAATGCCCTGTTTTGCAAGGGTTTTCGGGGTTAT
>OHCQ01000547.1_pt1 | contig 10956 bp, 14 predicted proteins | sample 1566791 | NCBI WGS metagenome assembly OHCQ01 (sample SAMEA3879541, study PRJEB24766) | human gut metagenome | biome: human-associated habitat; feature: feces | place: USA | collected 1985/1987
ATCCGCCATCCCACAGCGGTGAGCTTCCGCCTGGGAGCGCCTTGATCCGGGGATCTGGCTTCCTCTTAGCTCGCGGGTGACTGCGTTAGAAAATCGATGACACTTGTCTGAGCGCAGCGAGTTGTGTCGTCGATTTTCTGCCCTTTGTATTCCTCGATGACTATGAGGTCGGCAAGTCCTGTGGCACGGACGGCGTCGATGCGTTCCATTACATTGTTGCACGTGTTGATTTTTCCACGTTCCAAATCGAACGTGTCGGTTGTCACGCCGACAATCAGGTAGTCTCCCAACGCTTTTGCACGTTTCAACAGGTTGTAGTGCCCCTCGTGAAACAAGTCGAATGTGCCGTATGTTATAACTTTCCTCATAGCGTTTTGATTCAGATGGTTATTTGTCCAGTTCAAGGAGAGCGTCCATAAACGTCTCCATATATTTGCGTTCGCCTATCGACACTCTCAGGCATGTGCCGAATTCACCGACATTAGGGTATGATTTTATGAGAATTTTTTTGACGGATTTCATCTGTTCCACAATCTTCTCTGCATCGGTCTTAGGCTTGATGAATATGAAATTGCCGGCACAGCCCTTGTGTGCGTATCCGTTGCTGTCGAGCGACTCTGTCAGATATTTTCTGCCTTCGTTGAATTTTTCAATCAAATTGTTGAGCACATCAGGGTTGGAGATTACATTTTCGGCAAGCAGCATGGCAAAAGCATTGGTGTTGTGTGGTGTGCATAGTTTCTGAACCATTTTCACACCGTCGGGCCATCCTGCGACATATCCAAGACGGCAGCCGGCCATTGAGAACAATTTGGAGAATGTGCGGGTGACAAATACGTGTTCTTGGTTGAGGGCGTATTTGATGAATGTTTTTGGCCAGAAGTAGTGGTATGCCTCGTCGACCAAGACGGTCACCTGTTTTTCTCTCGCCCTTTCCATTATCCTCTCAAATTCCTCGTCGGAGTAGACATTTCCCATTGGGTTGTTTGGGTTCAGGAGAATCAGCAACTGTGTGTCGTCGGTTATTTCCTTGATGATGTTGTCCACGTTCATGTTTAAATCATCATCGTAAGGCACCTTTATGAAGTTTCTGCCATACATTTCCGAATATACCTGAAACATAAAGTATGACGGCACGACACCCACGATGCGTCCGCCTGGAGCTGTGAACGCCTGAATGATGTAGCGGATGCCTTCGGCAGACCCGTTTACAAGGCATAGATGAGAAATGTCGGTGCCAAGAAATTCAGCCAACTTTTCTGTGAACGGCAAGGTTTCCGGATATTGAGAAACCAAGCGTGGCGTGACCTTCGCCATGACGTCTTTGATGAAATCTTCGGGAAGTCCGCCCGGGTTCTCGTTAAGGTCAAGGCGCAAGAACGAACTGCGCTCATTCTGGTCGAATATTCTGTGAAGGTTTTCGATTTTTTTGTCTAAGTAGTACATAGCTGAAAAATGTTTTATTGTTTCCACCAGGCGTTGAAGATGTGGTTTGCCACCTGCTTTTCTTTTGGGGGCAATTGCCTCCAGTCGCCATAGCAATTCGTCAAATATTCATCGTAATCCTCGAAGCCGAAAAATTCCCGGTCTTCAAACGGCATTAATTTCAGATTGTCGAAAAGGGATTTCTTGAAAGGGAATGACCGGGATTCGAACAAGCCTTGACAACATTCAAACACTCGTCTGAAGCCTTTGCCGTTGTGCTTTACTGCCATTTTCTGGAGTGTCTGGGCAAGGAGTCTTGATGATACCGCCAAGAGGGCGAGCTTGCCCATTGCCAATCCCAGCTTTTTGCATATACTCCATTCGCTGCGTGGTGAATATGTCTTTATTGCATACAGTTTTTGTAGCCTTACGCGAGTCTTGTTGTAGGCGTTCCATTGCTGTTCGTCGTCGGGCACGTCGTCAATTGGAAAAACATCGATGTTGACACCAATCTGTACGGTTTCGCTGACTGTTTCGCGCAATACGGTTCGGTTGTCGAATGCTTTGCCGTAGGCTCTGTTCCATTTGCTGTCGCGTTCAAGTGAGATGAACTGATATTTTCCGTTTAATGTTTCGGGAAACTCGTTGACCAATTTGTTGTAGTCTTCGCGCGGCAGGTAGATGTCGATGTCATCGTCCCAGGGAATGTAGCCCTGATGCCGGGCGCATCCGAGCATTGTGCCGCAGCCCAATGAATATCTGATTCCGTGCTCAATGCAAAATCCGTGTATGGCAGAAAGCACGTCCAGTTGAATCTGTTTAAGTTCGTTTATGTCGATTCTTTTCATATGGTTCTTCTATGAAGAAGCGATGCCATGCATCACTCATGTTTTAGTGGCTACGAAGATAACGAAAAAAAATCAATTTACATCGGGCATAAGGATTAAAGATTCGCAAAAACGAGGCGGTGGCTTACGAAAACAGCCTTGCTCAAAGCAAGGCTGTTGATGTGGAGCATAGCGGACTCGAACCGCTTACCTCAACACTGCCAGTGTTGCGCTCTACCAGATGAGCTAATACCCCTTTTCTCCAGTGCAAATTTAAAATGAAAATTTCGTACTGCAATTCCGCAACGATATGTTTTACAGCAGTTTTTCTGCAAAAAATCGGCATAAGGCGCAAAGAAAAGCAAAGTTCTACATAAATAAATGCAGGTCAGCATCTTCTATGCAGGGCGGGTTGAAGCAGGCTTCGGCATAAAATGCCTGAAAACACCCCTTTCGGACAAAGTTCGGCTACTAAACAGCTACCGGTTCCGAAACGGGGTATATGCGGCATAATGAGTTCTGTTTCATTGCTTTGCCTTGTTTTGCATAGCTCTTGGTAAGAAATAAGTAACTACCTTTAGAAACGAAAATTTTAGAGTTATGGAAACAAAGAGAAGTACGTATGCGACCTCGTTCTACATCAAGAGATCCGCAGTGAGAAACCGGGACGGGAAAGCCCCCATCATGGTGAAAATCTCCGTTGACGGGGATGACAAGGCAGTGGGAACCAAGCTGTTCGTCACTCCCGACCTCTGGGAGAACGGCAAGGCTAAAGGCAAGTCTGCCGAGGCAAACGAGATAAACGGGCAGTTGAAGGAGGTTTCCGCCCGGCTCACCAACCACTACCACCGCATCCTCCGGGAAGAGGATTTCGTCACCGCCGAGAAGCTGCGCAACGCCTTCCTCGGTGTCGGCGTGATGGAGAACTGCATCCTCAAAGACTTCGGGAACATGAACCGGGAGTTCGGGGCGATGGTTGAGAAAGGGCAGCGAGCCAAGTCCACCTACAACAAGTATCTGGCTGTTTACAACCATTTCAAGACCTTCCTTTGGGAGAAGAAGAAGCGCACCGACATGGCTTACAAGGAACTGACCAAGGAAATCATCACCGATTTCGACAAGTACCTGCGGGTGGAGAAAGGGCTGAGTGCCAACACCCTCTGGATATACACCATGCCCCTGCTCAGCCTGACCGACAAGGCATGGCGACGTGGAATCGTCCGCACCGACCCCTTCGGCGAGTACAGCCTTGAGATGCAGGAGACCGACCGGGGCTATCTCACGGAAGAGGAGCTGCGCACCTTGGCTAACGCCGTGTTCGTCAAGAAACAGACCAGCCTCGTGCGGGACATGTTCCTCTTCGGGTGTTTCACCGGGCTTAGCTACATTGACATAAAGACGCTCACCCATGACAAGATACAGCGCATGGACTTCGACGGCGAGGAATGGATCATCACCCGGCGCACCAAGACCCGTGTGTCGAGCAACGTCCCCCTCATGGAGATTGCCAAGGAGCTGATAGAGAGGTACAGGGGGCTTGCCGGGGGCGACCTTGTCTTCCCCATGCCCAGCAACAGCGTGTGCAACACCCACCTCAAACAGATAGCCAAAGCCTGCGGCATCCACAAGGAGATCGGCTTCCACCTGAGCCGCCACACCTTCGCCACGACCGTCTATCTCTGCAACGGCGGCACCATCGAGGCGCTCTCCAAGATACTCGGGCACAAGCACATTTCCACCACCCAGATCTACGCCGAGGTGACCAACAGGATGGTAAGCTCCGATTTCCGGGCGATCTCCGGCAACCTCGCCGCCATGCAGCGGAGCGTGCTGGAGAAGAAGGACAGGAAACAGGACGGGAAGCGGGTGCGCCGCTCCCTCTGGGAAACGGCTTGACGCCTTTCCCCGGTGCAGAATGCGGCAAAGGCAGGAACTTCCGATGCGGTGTTCCTGCCTTTGCTGCATTTCCCGATGCACACCCCCGTGCGTTTATGTTGGACTTTTCCCCCGTTTGCGCTTTGGGCGCATGTCCACGTAGTTCTCCTCCAGCATACGCAGCAGGTCCGACTGGCGGTAGAGCGTCTTGCCCGGCAGCGATATGTACGGGATCAGCCGTTGCGTGCGGTAGTCCTGCAACGTTCTCGGCGTGATGTGCAGCAGCCTGCACACATCCTCGCCCGTAAGATAGACCTCGCCGTTCATCGCCGGGCGGAAGTGCGCCGTTACCGTGTCAAGGTACCTCATGCCTTCCTCCAGTGCCTCGAAGTACGCCCGTACCTCTTCCGTGTCCCTTGTGATCACTTCCATCTCACTCGTCCTCCGTCATTTCCCGGCTCATGGCTTCCACGAACGCCTCCACGTCCTCCGTCCGGTAGTAAATCTTGTGGTTGATCTGGCTGTACGGCAGCAGCCCCCGGTCACGGTAGGTCTGCAACGTCCGCTTGCTGATGCCTAATTTCTCGCACACGTCCGCCCCGTCCATCCAGTTCATCTTTTCGGGCGGGCGGTAGCGGGCGCAAAGCTCCCTCACGTGCTGCGAGAAGCTGCCGAACCGTTCCTTCATCTCCTCGAAGGTCTTTTTCTCGATGCTTACTATTTCCATTGTCCCGATATGTTTTTATGGTTATACTTCCCTGCAAATATACCGGTCTGTATATGTCCGTGTATCAAAACCGTACCGCTTGTCCTCGTTTTGCTTCACGTTTGTAGCCTTGTCACGTTCCGGGCGGTGAAAAGCAGGGAGAAGCTCTACATATCCGCACGCCCTTCCGCATATTTTCCGCCCTTTCCGCTTGCCGTGTGCCGGACATTTCGCATATTTGTAACCGACCAAACATCATCACTATGGACGAGGCTGTCTTTATCGCTCAATACACCTTCCTTGCCACTCCTGCGGTCATTGAGGAGGAGAGCCGCATCTTGGGCAAGATCGCACGCCGCCTGCGCTGCGAGTACGTCATCCGTTTCGAGGACGACGGCAAGTTCTATTTCCTTTTGGAGACCCGTTCCGGCTACGAGGAGCATTTCGCCCGGTGCGGCTGGTACATCGTCAGCCAGACCGACTTCAACAGCCGCCTGACCATCGGCATGGGCTTGTACGAGAGCGGGAACTTGGCGGGCTTCATGTACAGGCTCGATTCCGGCAGCGAGGACGAGGCACGTTTCTGGAACAATATCCTTGTCTTCACTTTCTTCAATGACTTCCGCAAGGCGTTCTTTCCGCTCGACAACCGCTTTCAGGGTTTCTTCCGCTTGGACGGCAGCTTGTGTTTATACCTTTATGACTATTGCCCCGTCCGGCGGAACGACAAGATCACCTTCGAGGGGAAGAAGGTGTCGAACGCCGTCTGGCGTTTCAAGAGCGGCGAGCAGACCGACCTTTTCGTCAAGCTCTTCTCCATCGCCGCCAGCCGCATCCGGGCGATTCAGGAGAATAGGCACCGTGCCGTGCTGGTTCCCGTCCCGGCATCCACACGGGAGAAGCACCGCACCCGGTACGAGGCGTTCTGCCGCAAGCTCTCGGCGGACATGGGAGTAGCCGACGGGTACGGGGCTATAACCGTCGCTTATGACAGGGCGCAATACAAGGGCACGCGCGGGAACGGAGACCGCACCGCCAATCTGGAGTTCCACCCCGAATATTTCAAGGACAAATGTGTTTTATTGGTAGATGACGTGCTTACAACCGGGGCTACTTTCATAGCACTGCGGCGCAAGCTGATAGCGCATGGGGCAAAGTTCGTCATCGGCATGTTCCTTGCCAAGACGATCGCTTTTGAGGACGAGCGGAATGACCTATCCATAAATGACTATACAATTCCAACAACATCGAAGTAGTGTCAGTAGAAAATGTACCAGCAGTATTTTTCCGCTATACTTGAAACGATAGCAGGCAGATGCGACAAAGCCGATGGCACTCCAACCAATCGCCACCCAGCCCGTAAGGATATAGTTTTCGGAAGATTCATAGCTCCAACTTAATCCTTCACAACCTATCGGGTAAAGTTCCGGATGCTTTGAGAATTGTATAGAATCAGCGACAGCCACCCACAGCAACAGCAGACAGCATACCCCCCATAATATCCTTAATGCCAATCTTAATTTCATCTTGTTTTGTTCATCCTTTCAGGTTATCGTGAATGGTCTAACTCGATGTACCAGCCTTCCTTGACGGGCTTGTACAACGTGGTGTCGTTGTACGTCCTGCGGTAAATCTCGTTCAGGTCGCCGTGTTCGGTGATACGGATGTTCCGGCGGCTTTTTAATCCGGGATCGTAAACGAAACTCTTGGATGTTCCCGCATCCACGATGCCGTGGGAATAGTACGGCATAACGAGGCTCACATATACCGAATCCGCCGTTTCCCATTCCCTGCGGTCAACAAGGACAAGACCGCATCCAATCTCTGACAACAAGGAGTCGAGTTGTATTCGGTCAGATCTTGATAACCCGTGTACCGGCGTGTCCTGCACTTGGTTCGGTTGGTAGGATATTTGTCCTGCCGAATCAAGGATGAGAATATCGCAGGGAGAGAGCGGCGGATAGTGAAAGCTTCCCTCCGAACTCTCCGCCATGATTTTGCGTATCTTGTCGAATGCCGCCTCGTGCGTGGCGAAGTGGCGTATCATTTCCTCGTCGCTCGGCGGCATGGGCGGTTCGCAACTCACGACGGATACAACCGCTAAAAACAGTGTTATGATAGATTTCTTCATTCTATTTATTGGGTATGTTGCTGATTATTCAAAATTCCGTATCTTCCGTCCATTCCAAAGAATCGACTGGACAAAGCCCGGTGTTTCTCACCTCGTACCACCCGGTCAGCAGTACCCTTATGCTGTCCGGCGTATATCCCTTGACCCATGTACATTCGACAAACTTCCGGCTGCCGTCTTGGATTTCATCAAAGGTGGCATGGTTCAGCAATCCTGCACGGAACTTTCCTCCCATATCTGTCTCCCTTACCTGCATGACATAGACCGGTTGCCCGTAGCGGGATGTGCGACCGTCCTGATCGATCAGATATTGCAAGGCTTCGCTGGGTACTTCCTGACGGGCTCCTACCGTGATATGCAGCGCAAGGTAATCTCTCCACCTTTGCGGAACTTCCGTCCGTGTGTTCTCCACCGGCTCCGCCTTGTGCCCGTCTATACGCATCAGTGTGCTTGGCAACAGGTACGCTTCTGCAATCATCAGAAAGCCGAGTGAGAACACGAAGAAGTAACATCTGAAGGGGCTGAACCTGCGTCCTTCATAGTGCTGCATGACCGCTTCCCTTCGTGAAAACGGGTATATCCAACCGCGCCATATACAGTGGAGGATTGCGACGCTTCCGGCTATCATGGCAACTGTAAACCACTCAAATACCGGGGAGCCGTAAAGGAAATGAGCGGTTGTAAAGAATATCGGTTCATAGATAAATATCATGATGCAGAGCATCAGCATGGACTCCCCGTCGGGGCGTCTTGGCTCACCCTTGTAATGCCATTGTGCCATTTCTCCCAACCAGAACAGATAGTCGAAGAAATAATAGCGCCGTTGTCGTTCTTGCTCCTTATAGTCCCGTTTCTTCATTCTAAACTTCTTGCGACTTTTTATAATTTTTATAGCGAATGTTTAGAACATCTTTCCATTCTTGACTTGGACAGGCGTTTATTAACTGGATATATTTGTCGCCATCATCAATACGTATGACAGATTCCACCAGTTTTAATAAGTCCCACTGCAAATCATAAAAAGAACTCTCGGGAAAAATTTGTACCAATACTTCAGCTTCATCATATGATATGGGGAGTTGTATTCGCTCTAATAATTCATCATAAGAACGTATAACTTCAACAATGTTATCTGGGTCATTGATGCTTTCATTAGGCATACGACCTAAATCTTTCAACTGTAAAAATTCAGTTCTCATATTATTGTTTTTTAGAGTTCATGATGTCTGGCAGCTAATTGACCTTTATGGGCGATTGAGCTGCGTGTTAGTATTTATTTTTCATTTTGACCTATGAAATCAAAGATATTGTTTGATTCCTTTTCCATTTCCAAAGAACCCAAAGCGCCTAAATCATTTGAATATATAGAATTATCAGTGGGGTCACTGACATTTATGAAGTACCCTAAATCCCCATCTTGTCCTATCATAAAATAATTTGGCTCAAAGTCTTTTATTTGATATGTTTGATTTCTTTCCTCTAAATCAGAGTATGAATACAGACATATACCCGAATCATCCACCTCATACACATCACCATCATTGATTTTAGCCAGAAAATCAATGTAAAGTTGCGGAAAAATAATGTTGAGCTTTGCTTGAAGCTCTATAATCCTCTTTTTTATTTCTTTATTGTCGGCAATCATAACTTCATATTATTTATTCCTTGTAATTTTAAGAATCTATTCGGTAGTAATATTAAAATCTTGTTTATTTCTCCATGCTATCCTAAGATAATCACCTCTTATTAAACCTTTATCACGGTAATGTCTAACTATTTCAGAGGGCGACCAATCCTTGCCATCGGAAAATAATGTTCCGATTTCTATTAACTTTTGAAAAAGAACTGCACGCTTTTCTACATCATCAGTGGGCATAGAAATAGAATAGTATCGTCCTACTTTTTCAAATCCAAGACTGATAAGTTCATTCTTAAAATTGTCATTATCATTGGCTATAAATATATTATTTCCAGCCAATTCAATAGCAACGACTTTATCTTGTAATTTTTCATTCATCATGTTAAACACTAATGTTTGGTGGCTAATCAACGTTTAGGTGACTGTTAATACCATCTTATAAAGGATAATCACGAACATTGCCAAAATCCTGCGATTATTTCATTGGTTGTATGGTGCTTATATAAATACAAAGCACCATATCCGAAAGGATAACTGCCAATAGTAACGTCTTCATTATATCCGTCCTCGTCCATCGACAAGAAAAAAGAAAAGCCATGTTCCTCTAATTCTTTATAATAGCTTTCTTCATCTTGGATAAGGGAAGGTGCACCACCTATTTTTACAAATATATTTTCACTACCCTTATCTTCTGAATATTCACTGATAGAACACATCCCTAAGTTGGTATTTCGTTTTTCAGTGCAATTACCAATTTCAGAAAATTCATGCTCTATTACTTTTATTGCGATTGAGGGATATATGTTGTTGTCAATAAGAGTATCATAATCTTGGTGAATGATGATAGAAAGCATGATGTTTTCCTTTTCAGGATGTACCAATGTTGCATAGTAATTATAATCGCAAGGGATTTGTCCTTCTATACATTTAGGTGGATTACCACCAATTCTACCTTTTACATTCTTGTCAAATGGAATACATTTGGCATATCGTTCATTCATATTTTCTTTGTTTTATTATTATCGCTTTAAGCGGCAGTGCTGTATGTTATCTAAATCCTAATGTCTTTATTGGCAAAATCAAGGCACTATTTCGTAAACGGTCCGGTCGCTATTCTTGAAAATGGTCTGCTCAATCTGTTTTCCGACCTTCACGATACTGTCTATGTCTGCATTGACTTTCAGGCTAAGGACGGGAGCATATTTCAGATGTCCGTAATCGACCGGAGAATTGTTATAGGTCGTTTCCACAGTCGGATAGCCGTGTTCCTTTGCAAACAGTTTCAAAGAATCCAAATAAGGAAGCTGTTCCTTGCTTATGGCTTCAAAATCTATGTGAAACTTTCCGTTCTCCGGCACAAAGTAGATGCAGTCCACACCATTGGAACAAATACCTATAAAATCATAATCAGTATTTCCTGCCTGCACGTTTCTCAATACATCCGGCAGTTTGTCTATCGTAATCCGGGCAGCAACCGGGATATTGGAGTTTATACCGTCGTTTTGCGTCACTCGTTTATTCCCATGCCCGCAACTCAATAAACTTAAGATAGAAGTAAATAGTCCCATAATTTTTAAGTATCTCATAGTTTTATGCTTATTATTAAGTAGATAATATGTAATTATATACATTTTCTGCTGTATATCTTCGCTCAGTTACAAATATATATCATAAGGGCGAAACTTCGGAATATTTGGTTTTCCTTTTTTCTATGGTATGCTTAAAAGCAGTTTTTGCGGATGGTTGTTTGGGCGTTCCCCTTCGGGTCGGGCTTTCCGTTGCAAGTCCTCGCTATGCTGTGGGCTTTCCCCTGCAATCCCTAACGTGGGTGAAAGGGCTTTCACTGTCTTGCGCTTGCACCTTGGCGCACGGGCTGTTCCGTCCCGGCGTCCGTTTCCGACCACTCCGGCAGGCTGCATGGCCGAAGCCGGACATCGGGGGGAAGGACAAACGGAACACATCCGTCCGTGCCGTCACACGGGGCTTCGGCTGTTCGCCGAAACTTCCCGTGCCCCGTCCCGCCCGAAAGAGTTCCCCGGTGTTTGTCCGGCAGCCGACCTTATTCAACGTAGTATTCTATAATATCTTTTATCAGCAACTCTTCTCCTTGTTTCCATAGTTTCCAGCCTTGTTCACTCTTTATTGTATCGCCTTGTACCTCAAACGGTTTCCTGACTTCCGTATTATCCTTGAAACAGACTACCGTCACCATGCGTAGATAGTCTTCCCAAGAGATATAGTAGGTGTCAAAGTCATGCGTTCTTTTCGCTGGAATACCATTTATCCGCATGAGGCTGCGGTTGCGTTGCATCCTGTTTCCATGTACCATAATCTGCCCGGGGAAACAGTTGAT
>OHCQ01000554.1_pt1 | contig 10891 bp, 9 predicted proteins | sample 1566791 | NCBI WGS metagenome assembly OHCQ01 (sample SAMEA3879541, study PRJEB24766) | human gut metagenome | biome: human-associated habitat; feature: feces | place: USA | collected 1985/1987
GCCAGCACGGTCATATAGCGCGTGCGGCCAGCCACCGTGCGGCGAAAGAGGTCGTAGCGCTCTGCGGTCATGAACTCCCGAAGGCAGGCGATGCGCTCGGCATACCACGCCGGCTCCCTATTTGCGGTATTTGTCATCTTCGTCGAGGATTTTCAGGTAACTTTCGTAGCGGGCCAGCGAGATGTCGCCGCTCCGCACCGCCTCGATGACGGCGCAACCCGGTTCGTGCGTGTGCGTGCAGTTGTAGAAGCGGCACCCGGGCGCCGTGCGCATCATCTCGGGGAAGTAGTGCCACAGTTCGGCGTCGTCGATGTCGATCAGCCCGAAACCCTTGATGCCCGGCGTGTCGATCACCGCGCCGCCTCCGGCCAGGGGGTACATCGTCGAAAATGTCGTCGTATGGCGGCCCTTGTGGTGACTTTCGGAGATTTCGCCCGTGCGGATGTCCAGCGAGGGGTCGATGGCCTGGATCAGCGTCGACTTCCCGACGCCCGAATTTCCCGAAACGAGGGTCGTGCGCCCCGCAAGCAGTTCGCGCACCTCCTCCACGCCCCGGCCCTCCCGGACCGACACCTCCAGCACCCGGTAGCCGGCCCCCTCGTAGACCGCGCGGAACTCCGCGACGGCCTCCGCGTCCTGCAGGTCGAGCTTCGACAGGAGGATCGTCACCGGGACCTTGTAGGCCTCGCAGGTCACCAGAAACCGGTCCACGAACTCCGTGGGCGTCTCGGGCGAACGCAGCGACGCCATCAGCAGCGCCTGGTCGACGTTGGCGGCGATGATATGCGACTCTTTCGAAAGGTTCGAAGCCCGGCGGATCACGTAGTTGCGCCGCGGCAAGATGTCGGCGATCACATAGTCGCCCCCCTCGTCGGCCTCGCACGCCACTTCGTCGCCCACCACCACGGGATTGGTCGAACGCACCCCTTTCAGGCGCAGTCTGCCCCGGATGCGGCAGCGCACCGTCTCACCGTCGTGCAGCACGTCGTACCAACTGCCCGTCGCCCGGACCACTGTGGCTGTAAACTTTCTATCCATCGGTCTCCGTTTTTTCCTCCTGCCGGGGAACCCGCTCGCCGACCCACTCCAGAAAAGGGAAAATGGATTCGGAAAGCCACCGGACAGGCTTGTAGCTTTTCGACTGCTCGATCGTCCGCGGCCCCACGAGGCAATAATCCTCATTCAGCGCATCGAAGGCCGAGAAGAGCACGCTCAACACGAGCAGGTACTTCAAAACCGATACGGCAATGCCCAGCAGCGTGTCGGCAACGCCCAGTCCCGCAAAGTGAAAGACCTTGCGCACCACCCTGCCGGCGATCGCCACGACGAGGATCACGACGACGAGCGCCGTGACGAAACCGCCCGCGGCGGCCACTTCGTCATCGAGCCGCAGCCATCCGCCGACCTGCGCGCCGAAACGCGCCGCGATCCAAATGCCCGCCACAATCCCTGCAAGGGAGCATATCTGCACGACGAAGCCTTGGCGCCATCCGTTCCAGACGGCCAGCGCCAGCACGAGGCAGACGATTAAATCAAGCGTGTTCAATAAGCCGTTAAATTATCACCGTAAAGATACGAATTTTAAAGAAACGGCCCAAAAAAGCATACAACGAACGATTAGGCGCAATATATATAAATATAGGTATATCGTCCTAACGTATTACATCGCGCATATTAACACTCAACGCATTACAGATGCTGCAAATGGTTTTTACGGTAAGATTAGTCCGCCCCGCCTCGATGCGGCTCAAGTTGGATCTTTCCATGTCACACCGGTAAGCCAGCTCCTGTACAGTCAGCTTGCGTTCCTTCCTCAACTCCTTGATCCTCGTAGAGATATAAAGGATTTCATCTTGATAGTTCATTCCCATTTCAAAAATTTGGACAAAAATTTTGCTGTGCAAATTTTTATATATATATTTGCACCATGCGTATCATATATGATACCAACAAAAAGAGGGTCGTCCGAATAACAAATTGAAAACTAAATACAAACACATCTTTATTTCAACCATTTTTACTATGAAAAACAACAACTTGTTTAGAAAATTCCTGGCATTGTTCTTAACCGGAACCATGCTGGCCGGTGTCGGGTGTAAGGACTACGACGACGACATCGACGACATCAACAAAAAGATCGACGATCTAAATGCGAAAGTCGAACTGAAGGCCGATGCTTCCGCCCTTCAGACAATTTCAGACAAACTGAAGGATGTCGATTTCTCGAAATTCGTCACCGATGCCGAATTGAGCCAGGAGCTGGCAGCCTACGTCAAGGACGCCGACCTCAAAAAGAAAGTCGGAGACCTCGGGTTCCAGACCGTGACACAGGTGCAGGATCTGATCAAAGGCCTGCAAAACGAAGCGCAGGTGAAGGCCCTGATCGAGAATCAGCTCAAAGCCGCTGACCTCTGGTCCAAAATCGGCGGCGAGGTCAAAAAAGGCATCCTCGAAGAGCTGGCCAAAAACAGCGAGCTGACCACTGCCGTGAAGAATCAGGCTGTCGCAGCCGTCCTGGCCGCCATCACCAACGACCCGGCCGTGAAGGACATCAAGACCGCCATCAGCAAAATTGCCGGCGAGGAGGCCTCCGAATTCGTCAAGGAATACATGGACGTCAACAACAAAGCCTGGATCGAGAACGTGAACTCGGCAGCCGCCGAAGCGGTAAAGAACGCCGAATCCGCATTGAGCAGGCAGATCATCAGCCTCATTTCGACGCAGGGCTACCTGAAGAAGAGCGACCTGACTGCGGAACTCGGCGCCTTCAAGCAGGCCATCGCCCAACTTCAGGCCGATGTCGCTGCGCTGATCAACCGCATCCAGTCGCTGGTAAACGTTCCCGGAACCATGTATGTTGGCAGTGGCGGATCCTATACTACGATGGATTTCTACAAGGTCGGAGCCACCCCCATCGGCAACGGAATGGTCACGCTGACCTACCGCGTCACGCCGGCCTCGCTGGCCAAAGACCTCGTAGATGCCTATGCTAACGGAAAAGCGACGTTCGCTATTGTCTCCGAGCAGATAAAAACCCGTGCCGCAACGGCAACTCCCGCAGCCGCCATCACCGACGTTCGGTTTATCGAGGAGGGTAAGTTCGCCGTAACCGCCACCATGTCGGCGGAGGAGCTTGGTGAGCTTTACGAGAAAGAGGAGAAATGGATCACGCTGGCCCTTTCGATCGAGAACACCGTGAATCCCGGAACCGGCGCCGAGGACGAAACCGCCTCGGAGGTAACGAACAACGTGCTGTCGAACTTCGCCAGCATCATGCCCGACGAAGCCCAAGAGATCGAACTCGGCGTTTACACCAAGGACGAGGAGCCGGTCGCCTACGACTACGCCACCATCGAAATGCCGTTCAACAAGCAGGCCGTCAGCAAGAAGACGCTGCTGGAGAATACGCAGCTGCTGGCTTCGCTCGACGGAGGCAAGACCCTGATGACGCTGGACAACGTCAACAAACTGCTTGGCTCGAAAATCAGCATCGGCGCTTACACCGTAACGCCCAAATACTACGCCGACGCCAGCCAGTCGGCCGAGATTACGGACAAAACCGAGATCGGCAAATTCATCCTGCGCGTCGACAACTCGAAACTCGTTTACGACACGAAACTCGCTACGGTGGACTTCCGTGCAGCAGGCGTTTCCGGCGACGTAGGCAAGAACGTCGTATGCGCACACAAAATCGTGATCAACGTCGACGGGAAAGCCACGACGGCAACGATCGAGGCGCCGCAGACCTACATCATCACCAACCAGGCCGGCGCGACCTTCACCTTCAAGGAGACTCCCAAACCGCTGGCATGGAGCTATGCGTTCGTCAAGAACGGCATCACCGGGCAGACCGCCACTCCGGAAATCTCCGATAACATCTTCGGCGAAATCGCTTTGGTGAACGACATCGACCTGCCGAAGGAGGTCACCATCGAGGATATTATCACGCTGGGCAACCTCGACACGGACCGTTCGACGGTCAAGGTCGCCGGCAAGGAGGTCGACAACGATCTCGGCATCCGATTCACCGCATTCGCCAGCCAGATCGCCATGGGCGTGAAAGCCTCCGTTCAGGCAGATGCATACGAGTGGGGCAAGGCCTATGACATCGAGTATGTCTATGTATACCAGAACGTCGACTACAAACTGAAGGGCCAGATCGCCTTCGGAGCCGCCCCGGCGCCCGTCAACTACATCGTCGACAACGCCATCGGCTACGAGACGAAGAGCGTCAGCAAGACGTGGAAGGACGTTTACACAGCCAACAAGGCCGGATTCGCCAGCGAAGCGGAGTTCGCCGAGGCTATCTTCGCAGCTACGACCGATCCCGCAACGCCCGCAGGCGTAACGAAACTCTTCAACAAAGCAAATGAGAAGGGCACGGTGATCGAGAACACCAACGGCACGGCAATGACCGTCACCGCATCGACCCTGAAGGGCGTGCTGAATGCCAAGGACATCACCGCGACGGGCGACAAGTTCGAGCAGAAAGCCGAATGGACGACCTGGTACGGCCAGAAGATTTCCGTAACGTTCAACTACAATGTCACGATCCCCGACTTCGACTTGAGGTACAATGTCGGACACGTAACCGACATCGCAGGCGTGATGACGACCGTAGTCGAAGGTCTGGTCAACGGGACGACCAACCTCTGGGAGTGGCCCAACATCACACTGCCGACCTACTTCAACGAGGTGGACGCCGAGAAGTACGACTTTACGTTCGAAGTGACCTCCAAAGACGACAAACCGAACAAGGGCGACAAATACGCCGTCGTCAAGGGCGACAAACTCGACTGGAGCGCAGCAAACCGCAACTATGTCGACATCAAGACTGTCGTTAAGATCAAGGACACGAACATCCAGGTAGCTTCCCTGCCGCTGCGCGTGGAGATCCAGACCCCGATCAAGACGCTGGCACAGACCAAGGCTATCGAGGTCGCTTACAAGACCAACGAGGCGACTACGGCCAATATGTTCGAGAACCTCCAGTTGATCGACGCCGACGGTAAGTCGTGGATCGAATACAACAAAGACACGAAGGCCTGGGAAGCCGTTACGGTAGGCAACGGCAAGACGGCCTACGACGTATTCCAGGCAAAACCCGAAGCAGCGAAAAATACCGCCGGTATCGTATTCAAGATGAAATCGGCCGAGTATGCCGATACCCCTGCCAGCGACAAGGATGCTTCCGCATATATCAAAATCACAGACAATACGCTGACCTACGAGAACAACAGCGCCACGCTGCTGAAGGACATCATCATCAAGGTAACGCCGAGCTTCACCTACCAGTACGGCGAGATCACGGGCGAGGAGATGACGATTACCATCAAACGCTAAAGTTCACACGCTTCGCGGTCCGGCACGGCAACCGGCTGTGCCGGCTCCGCAAAAGCGATCCTCGGCAGGGGATGACCCCCAAGGAGTTGTTTTTTAGTTAACAAGTTTCACACCCATCCCCTGCTTTTTGGCGGACCGAAGAGGCGCGGTCCGCCATTTTTTCGTACCTGCCGCCCCGATGCCCGCCGGGCGTAAAACCGGACCCCGTTCCGGCTTTGCGCCCGGCTGGCATTTCCCCTTCGGAACACAAACGGCGCAACGGCAAAGACAGATAAGTTTGATTTTCAGCCCGGCTTGTATTATCTTTGCCAAAGATAAACCCCCGCACGGATAGGCGGCGCCACGGCAAACCCCAAGCAACGCTTGGTTCTGCACCCGGCTTGCACTATCTTTGCATCATACAGCATTTAACCAGCTCTGCCATGAAAAGATACCTAACGATTCTCCTGCTGCTGAACGTCGTCGCAATGACGGCCAGCGCCCGCGAGGTCTTCCCGATCAACGAAGGGTGGCGCTTTTTCTTCAAGTCGGAGAAAACCTCCGACAACGCCCGCCACGTAACCCTGCCCCACAGCTGGAACACCGATCCGCTGGCCCAGGGCTACTGGCTCGAAACCACGGGCAGCTACCAGAACGGCATGTATATCCCCGTCGAATGGGCTTCGAAACGCCTTTTCGTGAAATTCTACGGCGTACAGTCGGTCGCCGACCTCTTCGTCAACGGCTATCACGTCGGCACGCACCGCGGCGGCGCCACGGCCTTCACGTTCGAAATCACCGACAAAATCCGTTTCGGAAGCGACAACTCGATGCTCGTGGTGGTCAGCAACAGCAGCCGCGACGACGTGCTGCCCACCTCGACCGACATGAACCTCTACGGCGGCATCTACCGCGAGGCGGAACTGATCCTCACCGAGCGCACGGCCATTTCGCCGCTCTACCTCGGGTCGGACGGCGTGCTCGTACACCCGCAGACGGTCGGTCCCGAAAAGGTCGAGGGCGAGATCGAGGTGCACATCACCTCGAAGGGCGACAACAGCTGCACGCTGAACGTTGACATCACCAGTCCGCGGGGAGAGCGGGTCTTCTCGAAACGCCAGAAGGCGCGCCTCGACGGCAAACCCGTCTCCGTGGCCTTCTCGGTGGACAATCCGACGCTGTGGAGCCTGCGCGACCCGGCGCTCTACACCGTGACGGCCTCCATCGGCGAGGACAGCATCACCGACCGCGTCGCCGTCCGCACGGGCTTCCGCTCGATCGGTGCCAGCACGGCCGAAGGGCTGACGATCAACGGAGAACGCACCCCCGTCCGCGGCGTCACGCTCTACCACGACAACGCCCTTTCGGGCGGCACGCTGACTCCGGAGGATTACGACGCCGACCTGCGGATCATCCGCACGATGGGAGCCAACGCCCTGCGCTCGGCGGTAATGCCGCACGCGCAGTACCTCTACGACCGTTGCGACGAACAGGGAATGCTCGTCTGGATCGACGCCCCGCTGCACCGCTCGTCGTTCCTGGGCGACGTCTCCTATTTCGCCACGCCCGCCTTCGAACAGAACGGACTGGACCAGTTGCAGGAGATCGTAGCCCAGAACATCAACCACCCGTCGGTGGTGATGTGGGGTATCTTCTCGCGTCTCTGGATGCGCGGCGACGACGTGACGCCCTACATCCGGCGGCTGAACGAGACGGCCCGCACGATGGACCCCTCGCGCCCGACGGTCGCTTGCAGCGACCAGAACGGCGACATCAATTTCATCACCGACCTGATCGTCTGGCAGCAGGACGTCGGCTGGCGGCGCGGCTCGACCGACGACGTGATCGTATGGCGCGACCAGCTGCAAAAAAACTGGTCCCACCTGCGTTCGGGCGTCTGCTACGGCGGCAGCGGATTCCTCGGACACAAGAGCTACACGGCGCAGTCCGAGCCTCGTTCGAACTGGATGCCCGAGGAGAAGCAGACGCGTTTCCACGAGGAGTATGCCAAAAACCTGCAAAACGACTCGCTGTTCTGGGGCGCGTGGATCGACAACATGTTCGACTACGGCTCCTCGCGCCGTCCCTACGGGATCAACGGCGCAGGCCTCGTGACGCTCAACCGCCGCGAGAAAAAGGACGCCTACTATCTGTACAAGGCGATGTGGAACGGCGCAGAGCCGACGCTGCATATCGTCGACAAACGGCGGCGTCTGCGCGATTATGAGAAGCAGGCGTTCCGCGTCTACTCGTCGGCCGGGACGCCGACGCTCATCGTCGGCCGGGACACGCTGGCGATGAGCGAATACGCCCCCTTCCAGTACCGGTCCGATTCGGTGGCCATACACGGGATGATTGAGGTGAAAGCGGCGGCGGGGGATCTGCGCGACAGCGTGACTATCCTTGTCGGCAACGTCCTAAAACCGAAACAGACGCAGGTCCTTCGGCGAACAGCAGGTCCGCAAACGACAAATTAGGGACGAAAGGCATCCTTTCGGAGAAGACCTGGAAATAAGGCTCGGCGATCAGCGCCGGGCCTTCTTTGCGTTTGGGGCGCAGGTCGAGGTCTCCGGGGGCCGCCTCGACATACGTCCGGGAGAGTTCGGGCATCGGCACTCCGGCCAGCGAACACAACACCTCCAGCAGACCCAGATTGTAATCGGCGAGGAACTCCCACTCCCGGCAGTAGAAAGGCTCGAACCGCCCGGCGTAGAAATCGAAATAGGGCGACGAGCGGTAGGAGGCCACCAGCGCGCCCCAATGCTGGTGCTGCCAGCGTTTGGAATAGTCGAGACGCACGTCGCACACGGGCTGCCGGGGACGGTTGGCGTTGCGGACATGCACGGTCAGCTCCATCACGCCGTCCGAGGCCAGTATCCGCGCACGGTTGCGTTCGGAACGCTTCACGAAGTGCTCGCCGAGGTCCACGACGCAGCCGCCGCGCAGGAGGTGCGTGAAATACTCCACCGAAGGAAGGTATGCAAGAGGCAGTATAGTAGACATAAGTAAAAATTCAAAATTAAAAATCACCTGAAACGAAGCGGTCGAATCGGATGAACCCCGCCTCTCGGGCGGGCGGCAGCGCGCAGGGCTTTGCTATGGAGCGACGCGTAGCAGACCTCCGCAGGACGGAGCTGCGTCCTGCCGACGCAAAACACCGTTTTTATGCGTGTGAGCGCAGAACAGGAGCGGAAGCAGAACGAAACTTCCTGCCGCCTCTTAAAACCGGCGGCTTACGCCGGCGCCTTTTAGGCGGGCGTCCAGTCCCCGTTCTTTTTGATCAGCTCCACCAGCCGGTCGAGGGCCTCCTCCTGCGGAATGTTGCGCTCGACGACCGTCCGGCCCTTGTAGAGGGTGATGCGGCCCGGTCCGGCGCCCACGTAGCCGTAGTCGGCGTCGGCCATCTCGCCAGGACCGTTGACGATGCAGCCCATCACGCCGATGCGGAGGTTTTTCAGGTGCGACGTGCGGGCCTTGATGTCGGCGAGGGCCTTCTCGATGTCGTAGAGCGTGCGCCCGCACGAAGGGCAGGCGATGTATTCGGTGTGTGAAAAACGCACGCGCGCAGCTTGCAGGATCATCAGCTCGATGTCGCGGATTTCGCTTTCGGCAAATCCCGGAGCGTCGATCCAGATGCCGTCGGCCAGGCCGTCGAGCAGCAGCGGCCCCAGGTCGGCGGCGCCCTTCACGGCGAGCGTCTCCAGCGAACGCTCTTCGTAGCGGCGTTTCACGACCACCGGTTCGTCGGGGATGTCGAGATTCAGGATCGCGGCGCGCAACTCGGCCGTCGGGTTGCCCGAAAGGGCTTCGAGCACCCGGAAACCCTCCAGCGGCTCGGTGTGCACGACGGGAACCGTCACCTTCGAACGGCGGCGGTATTCGGTCGGCAAAGTGTTCGACCAACAGCTGCGCCACGGGGATTTCATTTTCGGGGGCCTCGGTCAGCGAGACGCGGATCGTGTCGCCGATGCCGTCGGCCATCAGCGCCCCGATGCCCACGGCGCTCTTCACGCGCCCCTCGATGCCGTTCCCGGCCTCGGTGACGCCCAGATGGATCGGATAGTGCATATCTTCGGTATCCATCGCCTCGACCAGCAGACGGTAGGCGGCGACCATGACGCGCGTGTTCGACGACTTCATCGAGACCACCACCTGATCGAAATCGCACTCCCGGCACACCCGCAAAAACTCCATGGCCGAGACCACCATGCCCTGGGGCGTGTCGCCCCACTCGTCGAAAACGCGCTTCGCCAGCGACCCGTGGTTGACGCCGATGCGCAGCGCCACGCCGCGCTCGCGGCACTGCTCGATGAGCGCCTCCAGCTCGCCGTGCTCCGTGCGGTAATTGCCCGGGTTGATGCGCACCTTGTCGACGTACTTCGCCGCGATGGCCGCAACCTCCGGAACGAAGTGGATGTCGGCCACGATGGCCGTGCGGAAACCGTCGCTGCGCAGCTGCCGCACGATGTTGGCGAGATTCTCGCCCTCGCGGCGCCCCTGCGCCGTGAGGCGCACGATCGGGCCGCCCGCGCGGTCGATGCGCTCGATCTGCGCGACGCTCGCCGCCGTATCGTTCGTGTCGGTGTTGGTCATCGACTGCACGGCCACGGGGTTTCCCGCGCCGATGCGCACGCATCCGATGCGCACCTCGCACGTCGGACGCCGCTGGAATTTCGTCAGGTCTGTCATGTCGTCTCCGGGTTTCGGGGCCCGCCAGGGCTCCGTACCGCAAAGATAGCCCGAATTCCGCGAAAAAGTTGCAGACCGGGAGATTTTTCGGTATATTTACACACGCAACCGCCCAAAAATCCGACCCTTATGAAACGCAGATTCATGCTGTTCCTGCTCTCGGCGCTCGGCTTCACGACCGCCTGCGAGAATGAAGACAAGGGCACCGTCTGCATGTACGGCACCCCGCTGATCGACTTTGAACTTCAGGGCACCGTCACCGACCAGAAGGGCAGCCCGATCCCGGGCATCGAGGTCACGACGGACGACCCGGGCAACCGGACCGCAACCGCATCGGACGGCAGCTACCGACTCTCGGGACAGACCATCCCGAACCGCGTCCTGCTCCGCTTCACCGACGTCGACGGAGCGGAAAACGGCGGGGAATTCGCCTCGCAGGAGCTTCCGGTCGAATTTACGGAGGAGGACCGCACGGGCGAGACTTCGGGCAGCTGGAACCGGGGGGCGTTCGCCCGTTCGGGCGTCGATGCGTCGCTTCCGGCAAAGACAGAAGAAGAGCAATAGGGAGCCGGTGATACGGATTGCCCGTTTTTTCGTATATTTGCTCTGTGGATAACCTCAAGAGCGACATCAAGTACGTGGCGGGCGTCGGCGAGGCGCGTGCCCGGCTTCTGGACAAGGAGCTGGGCATCCGCACCGTGGGCGATCTGCTCGACCACTTTCCGTTCCGCTACATCGACCGCACGCGCGTCTACCGCATCGCCGAAATCACGGACGAGGCGCCCACGCTCGTGCAGCTGCGCGTCCGCGTGACCGGCACGGCCTACGCCGGGACGGGGCGCAAGCGCCGCTTCACGGTCTTCGTGCAGGATGCGACGGG
>OHCQ01000558.1_pt1 | contig 10850 bp, 9 predicted proteins | sample 1566791 | NCBI WGS metagenome assembly OHCQ01 (sample SAMEA3879541, study PRJEB24766) | human gut metagenome | biome: human-associated habitat; feature: feces | place: USA | collected 1985/1987
GACACCGGAGCCCACACCGGAACCAATAGGGGAAAATGTACAGGTGACCAGCTCCAACGCTACCTCGGAGCCGGAGCTTACTCAGGAGCAGAAAAACATGGAGGCGGCAAAGGAAGGCGTATCGCTGGTATATATGCCTCAGCCCGGCGACGTACCGGAAATATCCGGCCCGGCGGTAATATTGACGGACAAGCCGCATATAATACCCGAAAATACCTCTGGCGTCACCTTCGACGGCGATGCTGTGGCAATGGCTTCATGGGAGGTGCTGTACAGCTATCCGTCACACTGCTTTCCGGTGCGCACACTGTCTCTGTTTGCGAGCGATAACGAAGCTGGATACAAGATACAGCAGGAGATGGTAGCCGAAGGAAAATTGCAGGATAAGGGCACGTATTTTTTCGGCACCGGCATGGGAACACCGGAAAAATGGACGGAAAGGGCACTGGCGGAAATACCCGTAGGTCTTTTGGATACCATATACGCTGAGAACGCGGAGCTTGCCAAGGCGGCTTATGCGGCGCTCAAGGCGGCTAACCGCAACGACTCCGTGGAGGTGATATGCGCGGAGCTTACCGAGGAATTGGTATCCCTCATGATAGAGGATCACTGGCTCATGGGAGCCTGCGTGGGCGTGAACATGAACGAGGCTGCAGAGGATATGCTGAAGCTTGCGGAGCAGCTTACCACAACGGGCGCGGTTTCGGTGATAAACCTTGAGATCGGCGCCATATGCTCTGAAGACGTCATGGAGCTTTATCAGTCCGGCGTTACGGAGCCCGCGGAGATAATAAAGCAGCTATTGAACAGATAAAATACTCGTAAATAAAGAAAGGAACGCAACATGAATAAGATCGATGAGCTTTCTGTAAAAAGCATACGCTTTCTGGCGGCGGAGACTGTTGAGAAGGCAAAGAGCGGCCACCCCGGCCTTGCCATCGACGCTGCGCCCATGGCGTACACACTGTGGAAGCAGATGAAGCATAACCCAAAGGATCCTGAGTGGCAGGGCAGGGACAGGTTTGTGCTCAGCGCTGGCCACGCTTCCGTGCTGGAGTATTCTCTGCTGCATCTCTTTGGCTACGGACTGACTATCGAGGATTTAAAGAACTTCCGCCAGTGGGGCAGCCTTACCCCCGGTCACCCGGAGTACCGCCACACCAAGGGCGTTGAAACTACCAGCGGCCCTCTTGGGCAGGGCATCGCCATAGCGGTAGGCATGGCCATGGCAGAAAGCCGGCTTGCCGCCCACTTCAACCGCGACGGCTACAAGGTAGTTGACAATTACACCTACGCCCTTTGCGGCGACGGCTGCCTTCAGGAAGGCGTTGCTTCCGAGGCCGCTTCCATGGCAGGCACCATGGGCCTCGGCAAGCTGATACTGATCTACGACCGCAACCATATAACCATAGAGGGCCGCATAGAGTCCACCTTTGGCGAGAACGTGAAGGCGAGGTTTGAGGCTTACGGCTGGCAGGTACAGGAAGTAGCCTCCGGCGAGAATATGGACGCTATACAGGCCGCTCTCGACAACGCTAAGGCGGACACCGAACATCCCTCTCTCATAATCGTGAACACCGAGATAGGCTATGGCACAGCTAAGCAGGGCAAGGCCAGCGCCCATGGCGAGCCTCTGGGGGAGGAAGCCCTCAAGTCCATGCGGGAGTTTTATCAGTGGGACTACGCGCCCTTTGAGGTACCCGGCGAGGTATATGCGCACTTTGAGGAGCTGGGCCGCGGCTGCGCAAAGACTGAGGAAGAGTACGACAGGATGTTCGAGGGCTACAAGGCCGCGTACCCCGAGCTTTATGCCGAATGGGTGAGGTGGCACGACGGCACCCTGCCGGAGGAGTTCATAAACGATCCCAGGCTGACCGCTGCCGAAAAGCCAATGGCCACCCGCGCCACCAGCGGCGAGATACTCAACCTTGCGGCGGAATACATGCCCAACCTCTTTGGCGGCAGCGCCGATCTGGCCCCCTCGAACAAGAGTGAGCTAAAGGGCAAGCCCTATTATTCCAAGAACGACAGGGACGGCTCGAACGTACACTTCGGCATACGCGAATTTGCCATGGCGGCGGCCTGCAACGGCATAATGCTCTACGGCGGACTGCGCGCCTACTGCGCCACTTTTATGGTGTTCTCGGACTACCTCAAGCCCGCAATGCGCATGGCGGCCCTCATGAAGCTGCCTGTGCTGTACATACTTACCCACGACAGCATAGGCGTAGGCGAGGACGGCCCCACCCATCAGCCTATTGAGCACCTCGCCTCCATAAGGGCTATACCCGATACCAACCTGTTCCGCCCCGCGGACAAGAAGGAAACCGCCGCGGCGTACATCGCGGCACTCTCCGGCACACTGCCCACCGCCCTGGCGCTCACCCGCCAGAACCTGCCCCAGCTTGAGGAGACGGACGTGAAGAAAGCCATGCTGGGCGGCTACATACTGCGCGGCAGCGAAAAGCCCGACGTGATACTCATGGCCAGCGGCTCCGAGGTGGAGCTAGCCATGAAGGCGGCAGACGAGCTTGAGGCCAAGGGCAAAAAAGTTCGCGTGGTATCAATGCCCTGCACTGATATATTCGACAGGCAGAGCGCGGAGTATAAGGAGAGCGTGCTGCCCGGCTCGGTAAGGGCGAGAGTGGCTATAGAAGCGGGCTGTGCCATGAGCTGGTACAAATATATCGGGCTGGACGGCGAGACCGTCACCATAGACCACTTCGGAGCCTCCGCCCCCGCGGGAGTACTCTTTAAGGAATTCGGCTTCACGGTAGAAAACGTAGTAGCCGCAGCCGAAAGGGCGATGAGCAAGTAAGACGTGTATGATAGATACGCTGCTTATCGATCTGGACAACACTATACTGGATTTTAACAAGGCCGAGGGCCCTGCGCTTGCGGGCGCCCTCAGGACCATGGGCATTGAGCCTACGGAAGAGCTTCTCAGCCGCTACAGCGTGATAAACCTAGCCCACTGGAAGCGCCTTGAAAAGGGGCAGATCACTATGGCGGAGGTGAAGGTCAGCCGCTTCAGGCAGCTCTTTGACGAGTTCGGAATAACCGTATCCCCCGCGGAGACCGCCAAGGTATACGAGGGGCTGCTGGCGATAGGCCACTATTTTGTCGATGGGGCAGAGGACATGCTTGAGGAGCTTTGCGGTAAATACAGGCTGTATCTTGCCTCAAACGGAATAGCAAAGGTGCAGCACAGCCGCATAGACAGCGCCGGAATAGAAAAATACTTTGACGGCTTGTTTATTTCCGAGGAAATAGGCGGGCGCAAGCCCGAGCTGGAGTATTTCCAAAGGTGCTTTGAAAGGATACCGGATTTTTGCAGGATGCATACCGCCATACTGGGCGACAGCCTTTCAGCCGATATGCAGGGCGGCAAAAACGCCGGGATAACCACCATATGGTTTAACCGCGACGATATGCCGGACGAGGAGGACGTGCGCCCGGATTATGAGATAAGGTCGCTTTACGAGCTCCCACCCCTTATGAAAAGGATATAGGCTCAAGTATAGAGTATGTAAAAAGGATATGCGGCGCAAAAAGGGGCTTTACCGGTTCTGTAAAAAGGAATTTGGAGGTTTGTTGATGAAAAAAGTGACAATGGCATTATGCGTGTTCATTTGTGCGTTTACTTTAGTTGCGTGTTCTGGACAACAAACAAATGAACCACTTGCTTTGGGTATCAATGCGATAATAACAGAAATTGATGAAACAAATAAAATCATAACCACAAAAGATAGCGGAGAAGAAGGTGTTTTAGGGGATGATTGCCTTATTGATTGTTCCCAAATTCCTATGATTTATTGTAATTATGATACACAAGATGTTATAGATATAACACTTGATGATTTACAGGTGGGGGACGAAATTATTTTGACTATTCGGAGTTCGGAAATAGAAAATCTCCAAAAGGAAGATGGCAATAAAACAAAAATAGAAGTTGAACAATTACAATTAGGTACACAGAGAATTAGATAAATTCCAATCTACTGTTCTGTTTGCGCGTGCAAATTATACCATAAAACCTGTTAATGATTCTACCATCGCCTTTGTAAGATATGAAAAAAGCCCGAGCAGCTTTCTGCCCGGGCTTCCTCGCTCGATTATAAATCGATTCCGTTTTTATGACCGCTTACAGCGTCTCGATGGGGTCGAGGAACTCCCTGCGCCTCGCCTCGAATTCGGAGGCGTAGTAGGCGTCGTTGCCCTTGTGCAGCTCGTGCAGGTAGGCGTGATGGTTGCTCAGTATCTCCTCGTTGTGGCGGCCCAGCAGGAACACCGCTATGCTAGAGCACTGGTCGGCGGCGCGGCCCATATGGGTCAGCACCTCTATGAACACCAGGCCCGCGCCTATGGTGCAGGAGCCGTTCTTTAGCCGCTCGATATGCCTGTCCTTAAGCGTTGCCACCATCTCGTCGATGACCTCCTCAAGAGGCTCTATGCGCCTTGCTATGGACTCGTCGCCGTTGGCGAAGGCCTCCACGGTGAGGTCGATTATCTCGGTAAGCGCGGAGGAGAGTATCTCAAGCTCCCTCTTTGCGGTCTCCGAGAAAGCATGTCCGTCCGCTACGAGGCGGGCGCTCAGGTCGTCTATGTTCGTCGCGTAATCGCCTATGCGCTCAAAGTCGGTGACGGCCTGAAGCAGCAGGTTCAGCTCGTTGTTGTCCTCCGTGCTGTCGATATGGTTGGAGAGCTTTATAAGGTAGTTCTCTGCGGCGTCGGTAAAGCCATCCAGCCTGTCCTCCGCGGATGATATTTTTGCGCTGCGCTCAGGGTCGTAGGAGACCAGCTGGTCTATGCTCCGGTTGAAGTTCTTGCGGGCGAGCCTGCCCATGCTCGCTGCGGCTACGTTGACCTGATGAAGGGCTACCGCAGGGGATATGAACAGCTTCTCGTCCAGAGTACGCATTTCGGGATAGGCCTCCTCGGCGTCGTCCGGGGAGTCCTTAACTATGACGGTGGTGAGCTTCACGAGCTGATTGGTGAAGGGCAGCAGCACGAGGGCGGTAACTACCTTGAAAAGCGTTGCGAAGTTGGCTATGCTGCCGCTGTTCATGGTCTTGTTCCATATACCGTCCAGCGCCCCGGCGTTATGCAGCAGGGTTATGGCTATCATAAACAGCACCGTGCCGATGCAGTTGAATATTATGTGCGCCATGCCGGTGCGCTTGGCGTCCTTGCTTGTGCCTATGGAGCAGATTATGGCGGTGGTTATGCAGGTGCCGAGGTCTATGCCCATTATAAGCGGGTAAACGGTCTGAAAGGTGAAGGCGCCGGTAGAGGACAGTGCCTGCACTATACCTATCATGGCGGAGGAGCTTTGCACGATAAAGGTGGTTATAAGACCGGTAAGTATGCCAAGTATCGGCACATCGGAGAATTTCTGCAAAACATCCGTAAATGCCTGGGATTCGGACAGTGGCGATACAGCCTCCGTCATTCCCATAAGGCCGGTGAACAGAATGCCGAAGCCCATGAGCATCATTCCGAGGCCCTTGGTTTTCTGCTTTTTTACGAACTTGAGGAATATTATGCCGCAAAGCACGGCGAGCGGAGCCAGCGTGGAGGGCTTGAATATCTCGAGAAATGCCGCGCCGCTTGAGTTTATATCCATAAGGCGGATTATCTGCGCCGTGACGGTGGTGCCGATGTTCGCGCCCATGACTATGCTTATGGATTGGCGAAGGTTGAGTATCCCGGCGCTCAAAAGGCCCACGGTAAGCACTATTGTGGCGGTGGAGCTTTGTATGACGCTGGTTACGAGGGTGCCCGTGAGCATACCCAGCACCGCGCTGTGGGTGACCTTTTCCAGCATGCTTTTAAGGGCTTTGCTGGAGCTGCTTTTGAGGCCGTCCCCCATAATGTCCATTCCATATAAGAATATGGAAAGTCCGCCCAGAAGTGAAATTACAGAGAAAATACCCACTTTATAAATATCCTCCCTAAAAAGGTTTATTAACGCGTAAAAACAGTGGCTTTCGGCCCGGAAAAAATTGCCGGAACATGCGGAAATATTTTCGTAAATCAGCTATGCCGAACTGCCACCAAATACTACTTTACTGTTTTTTTCGCGAAAAGTAAAGCGAAATAATAAGGGCTGTGATATAATACTGCAAAAACAGCGGGTTTTACCAACCGACAAGGAGAAATACCCATGGAATGCGGCAAAAAGGGGACGGAAGGGCTGAGCGGCCACCTTATAGCGCTTGCCACCATATGCGTATGGGGCAGCACCTTTATATTCAGTAAAACGCTGCTCAGCGTATTTACGCCTGTGCAGATAATGCTGATGCGCTTTTTAGTGGCATATGCCGTGCTGTGGTGTATGTATCCAAAGACGGAAAAAACTATGGCCGTGGATAACCTCGGTATGTTTTTCATGTCGCTTTTTGCGGATACGGCGTATTTCCTTTGCGAAAACAATGCCCTCAGGTATACCCTTGCGTCAAACGTAAGCATACTCGTAGCCTCGGCGCCCATATGGACTGCCGTGCTGGCGCATTTCTTTACAAAAGGGAACAGGCTCAGGAGGAATACGGTGTACGGCTCGCTCATCGCCCTTGCGGGCGTGGCGCTGGTGGTGTTCAACGGGACAGTGGTGCTGAAATTCAATCCGCTGGGTGATATGCTGTCCATAGCCGCCGCGATATTCTGGGCGCTGTACTCCGTGATGATGACGCGCTATGTACACAGGTTTTCGAGCTTTTTCCTTATGCGCCGAATGACCTTTTTCGCAATACTGACCACTCTGCCGCTTGCATGCTTTACGGGGGAGCTGGATATGCCGCTTTATGAGCTTGCGGACCCGCAAAAGCTCTTCAGCATAGCGTTCCTCGGCATACTCGGCAGCGGGATAAGCTACACCACATGGAACATGGCGACCCGCAGGCTCGGCATAGTGAAGGTGAACACCTATATTTATGTAAACCCGTTTGTAACGCTTATAACGGGCGCACTGTTCCTGCATGAGCCCATAACGCTCATGAGCGTAATAGGCGCGCTGCTCATAATATGCGGCGTCATAATAGGTGTGCGGGAGCGAAGGAGCGCTTGAGTGCGGCGGCAGCGCCTGATATAATTTAGAAAAATGTTCAAAAAAGCGCAACCATTCCGCCTGCCTGTACGTCTTATAGGCATAAGAGAATCGGAACCGGCATCAATCCCCACATAAGCTTACAACGGAGGTATTTATCATGATGAAAAGGTTAAGGATAACAGTATGTGCGCTGCTTGTACTCATGCTGCTTTCCGGCTGCGCTGCCTCGCAGTCCTCTATGAAGGCAACGACGGAGGAAAGCTATAACTAAGCTTATGATACGGCTGCCGCCGAGGAGCCGGCCTACGAACCCGAAACCTCGATGACCACGGCAGAGTCTGAAAGCGCCGCCGGTGGCTTTGATGCAGGCGAGGCCGACCCGAACTACGGCAATCACAAGATAATCACCACATATTCCTTTGAGATGCGGACCGACGAGTTCGATAACCACTTCAAGCAGCTTCAGGACAAGGCGGCGCAGCTCGGCGGCTATGTGCAGTCCTCCAGCGTGAGCGGCACAAAGCCCGAGACGTACCTGACGTTCCGCATTCCTACCGCCAAGGTCAAGGAATTCGTAGACTTTACCCAGGGTACCGGCGAGATAACCTACAGCAACTGCGATACCGAGGATATAACCCTCAACTACTTTGATACCGAGACCCGCCTGGGCGTGCTTCGGGATCAGCTTGACAGGCTCAAGGAAATAATGAAGACCACCGGCAATATGGAGGATCTGGTAGAGCTTGAAAAGGCCATATCCGAGACGACGCTCGAGATAGAGCAGTACACGACGCAGCTCCGCCGCTATGACGACCTGGTGGACTATACCACGGTCTATGTGACTATCAACGAGAACCGCCTCACCAAAGGCCCTGCCGCAAAGGAAGGCATGGGCGAGCGTATGTCCGCGGGGCTTTCGGAGAGCTTCGTGGCGGTAGGCGTATTCCTCGAGAACGCACTGGTAGCCATAGTATGCGCAATACCCGCGATACTGGTGATCGCGGTGCTGGCCGCGATAGTTGTGCTCATAGTGAAGCTCATAAAGAAGGGGAAAGCCAGGAATGCCGTAAAGCGCGAGGCAAAGGCGCAGGAGCGGCGGGAACGCATGGAAAAGCTCAGCGCCAATAAGAAAGAAGATACCGAGAAAAAGGAGTAACGGTAAAAGTGACAATGAAAATGAATAAGAAGGCAAGGATAGCGGCAATAGCGCTCTGCATAGCAATGTTGGCCCTTTCGGCCGCCGCCTGCAGGAGCCAGGACCAGATAGAGGAGCAAAAGAATATAGTGGCATCGACTCAGAGCACCGACGGATATTATGATACCAGAAGCACCGTAAAGGTAACCGGCACCGGCACCGTAAGTATAAAGCCGGATATCGCCGAGGTGGGCTTTACCGTAAGGGCCCAGGAAAAGGACGTATCCGAGGCGCAGCAGAATAACGCGAAGCTGATGGAGGCAGTGCTTGAAGTAATAAAGGCCAAGGGCATAGCGGAGGAGGATATCGAGACCGGCTATCTCAATATAAACGAGGTCAGGGATTACAGCAAGAATACCTCCAAGGTGGTGGGCTATGAGGTATACCACACCGTGAACGTCAAGGTCAGGGACATGGATGTGCTGGGGAGCCTTATAAGCGAGGCCGTCGCCGCCGGCGCGAGCGACGTATCCGGCCCCGAATACTCCATAGAGGACGATTCCGAGGCATACCTTCAGGCCCTCGGCATGGCGGTGGAGTCGGCGGGCGCAAAGGCCAGGGCAATAGCGGCCGGTGCGGGAGTGCGCCTGACAAACCTGCCCATCTCCATAGATGAAAACGGCGGCGCAGACAGCGCGGTGGTATACGACGATACCAATAGGACCCTAAAGGCGCAGGCTGCGGCTGAGCCCGCGGAGGACGCGCTTACCGAAGCGCAGACCGTAATGCCCACCATAAAGGTGACGGCCACGGTAGACGCCACATATCAGATAATGCGCTGACCACGGCAAAAGAAAAAAGCAGGCCCCGATTTTTTTCGGGGCTTTTGTAATGGGCGAAATAAAAATTAAAGGTTGAAACTTATCGTGCCGGTAGAGTAATATGAGAATATGGAAAATATGAGCATTAAACAAGAAACACTCGAATTCAGGGAAGTGACCGTGGATATGCGGCGGGAGGTGGAGAGGTACACCAAAAGTGCCGGGCTTTGCAGCTCGGAATTCACCTTCACAAGCTACATGGTGTGGGGTGCAAGAGGAAAAATAACAATAGCCTTTGAGGACGGTGTGATGTACAGCCGCTGCAGCTTTCCCGGCGCGCCAATGTATATGATGGCGCCGGTATGCCTTGACCCGGCGGATTATGGCAGGGCCATAGTCAGGGCGGAGCAGTATATGGTGAATAATGGAGTAAAGCCCCTGTTCGTTGGCATAGCAGAGCAGTATGCGGAGCAGTTCCGAATGGCGGGCTTCGATCTCGAGGAGGACAGGGACAACTTCGATTACGTCTATGATATGGAGGATCTCAGAGACCTGCCCGGCAAGAAATACCACGCGAAGCGCAATTTCATAAACCGCTTAGAGCAGAGCGAAAGCTTTGAGTTTGTGACGCTGGGGCTGGAGAATATTGGAGAGTGCATAGACCTGTACGAGCAGTGGGCCTCCAATAAGGACGAGAACGACTCTCTATCCATAGAATGGGAACTGGATGCCATACGCACCGCCCTTTCCAACATGATGGAGCTGGACCTTCTCTGCGGCGGAATAAGGATAAACGGCGAAATAAAGGCCTTTTCCGTGGCGGATAAGCCATGGAAGGATATGGCGGTGACTTACTTTGAAAAGGCTGAGGCGGAAGTGCCGGGCCTGTATCCGTTGATAAACCAGCAGATGGCGGCCAATCTTCTGAACGACGTGAAGTACATAAACCGTGAGGAGGACATGGGCCTGGAGGGGCTGCGCAAAGCGAAGCTTTCCTACCACCCGTCGAAATTCATCAAAAAATACAGGGCGGCAAAGCGGCAGAATGAAATATAAGGTTCTTGGGCAATTGTGACAATTTGCCCAACGGGGAATAAATACCTTGACGCAGGAAACCATTTTATATAAAATGGTTGGAGAGCAAAAATTGGCGGCCTTGCCGCAATAAAGATAAGGAAGGTAAATAATGGATACTCAGGTAGTAAGTGGCATTCAAGGCTTTATGAGCAACGGCGGTATGCTGATCATTCTCATGATTGCGCTTTTCGCAGTCATGATAATCCCCCAGCGCAAGAGGGAAAAGAAGATAAAGGACATGCTGGCTAATCTCAAGCCCGGCGACCGTGTACGTACGATCGGCGGCATCTACGGCACAATCACCGCCATAAAGGACGATGTTGTGACTATCTCCGTTGGTCCCGACAAGGTACGTCTGGTATTCATTCGCGGCGCCATAGCCTCCGTAGAGGATTCTCCCGTAGAGAACACCATAGAGGATCAGGCAAACTAAAACAAGCTAAAAAGCTACAATATGCCCGGTTTTTTACCGGGCATATTTTTTTGTGCCTTCGCATATATATCTGTATACTTGATAGGGGGTATATGTGCATGCGAACGGCAAGGGCGACGCAAAAGCAGGCCAATATGGCGCTGGAGGTGGGAAAGAGCGCTTTGCTCGGCGTCATAATAAGCTTTGTGCTGGTGGTACTGTATGCCGTCGCACTCAAAGAGGAACTTTTGCAGGTATCCACAATGGGCCTTTTTACCACGGTCATAAAGGTGATATGCGCGGCGGCGGCAGGGCTTATAGCGGTCCGCCGGTGCAAAAAGCGGCTGTGGCTGTATG
>OHCQ01000560.1_pt1 | contig 10809 bp, 8 predicted proteins | sample 1566791 | NCBI WGS metagenome assembly OHCQ01 (sample SAMEA3879541, study PRJEB24766) | human gut metagenome | biome: human-associated habitat; feature: feces | place: USA | collected 1985/1987
ATTAAAACAAAAGATAAAGATGAATTAGAAAAAAAATTAAAAGTATTTAATGAGTTTTCTATTGCAGTAGATAGAATGATTGCAGGAGAATATTTAGATACCGAATTAGAAGGAAAAGAAATATCAAAAGAAATGCTTGAATATATACACATAAACAAAACAGGAGCATTACTAAAACTATGTGTTAGAATGGGAGCAATATTAGCAAATGCAAGTGAAGAAGATGCAAAAAGTTTAACAATATATGCAGAAAAAATAGGATTAGCTTTTCAAATAAAAGATGATATTTTATCAGAAGAAGGAGACGAAAAGGTCCTAGGAAAACCTGTTGGAAATGATAAAGAAATGGAAAAATGCACATATGTTTCAAAATATGGTTTAGAAGAAGCAAAAAAAATATTGAATGATATAACTAAAGAAGCTATTCAAAATTTAGAAGAATTTGGAGAAAAAGCAGAATTTTTAAAAGGTTTAGCAGAATTTATTAAAACAAGGAATAAGTAGTTTTTTAGAAGGGAAGAGAAGTTTATATGAATTTTAATAAAGATAATATGCCAACTCATATAGCAATTATTATGGACGGAAATAGACGTTGGGCAAAAGCACAAGGAAAACCTGCAGCTTTTGGGCATAAAGAAGGTGCAAAAACATTAGAAAAAATTGTAAGATATGCAAATAAAATTGGATTAAAATATATAACGGTTTATGCTTTTTCAACAGAAAACTGGAAAAGAAGCAAGAAAGAGGTATCTGCATTAATGGCAATACTTAGAATGCGTGTAGATGCATTTATAAAAGAAAAAGATAAACAAAATATACGAATTAAAGTTATAGGAGATATAAAAGGATTAACAAAAAGCTTGCAAAAATCAATAGAAAAAGCTATAGAAATAACAAAAAACAATACAGGACTAACATTAAATATAGCATTTAATTATGGAGGAAGACAAGAACTAGTTAGAGCCACAAAAATAATTGCAGAAAAAGTAAAAAATAATGAAATAAGCATAGAAGACATAAATGAACAATTAATTTCAGACAATTTATATACAGCTGGACAGCCAGATCCAGACTTACTTATAAGAACAAGTAGAGAGCTAAGAACAAGCAACTTTTTACCATGGCAGTTAGTATATACAGAATTTTATTTTCCAGACAAACATTGGCCAGAATTTGGGGAAGAAGACTTGTTAGAAGCGATACGCGTATATCAAAAAAGAAACAGAAGGTTTGGAGGGAGACCATAGTCTATTAATACAAGCAATGTGGATGAACAACATCACTGACCAAAAAAATAAAATAGTGAAAGGAAAAAAATATGAAATTAAAAAGAGTTTTAAGTGGAGTAATAGGCTTCCCAATTGTTGCATTAATTTTTATATATGGGAATAAATATATAATAGATGCATTTATAGGAATAATATCAATTATAGCAATGTATGAATACTTGAAATGTTTAAGTGTGGATTATAAACCAGTAAAATGGGTAGCATATATACCATGTTTATTAATTCCATTTTTACATGTAATTCCGAAAGAATATTTACTAACCACTATTGCAGTTTCAATATCACTAATAGTGGCATTGCTTTTTATGAAAGTGATTGCAAGTAACATGAAAACCAGTATAAGTGATATAGCAGTAACACTTTTCGGAATATGCTATATAACAGTTTTCTTATCATTTATATCAATGCTATATGGTATGGAAAATGGAAAATACTTAATTTGGTTTATTCTAATTTCTGCTTGGGGAACAGACACATTTGCATATCTTGTTGGAGTAAAATTTGGAAAACATAAATTTAGTAAAATAAGTCCTAAAAAATCAAAAGAAGGATGTGTACGGAGGAACAATAGGGGCTGTATTAATTTCATTAATATATACATTCTTTATAAACAAATTTGGAGGATTATCAATTTCATATTTGTATATAGGACTAATAACAGCAGGACTTAGCATTTTAAGCCAAATAGGAGACTTGTCAGCATCTACATTAAAAAGAACAGAAGGAATAAAAGACTTTGGAAATCTAATACCAGGTCATGGTGGAATTTTAGACAGAATAGATAGCATAATATTCATAGCACCATTTGCATATTTCTTGTTGAATTTATTATAAAGATAAATCCAATTTTCATAAAAAAGGAGGCATAAATTGGTTTCATTTTTAATTAGTGCAATAAAAATAATATTCCTATTAGGATTTTTAATATTTATACATGAAAGTGGACACTTTTTAGTGGCAAAGGCATGTAAAATAAAAGTAAAAGAATTTGCAATAGGGTTTGGCCCAACAATTTGGAAAAAACAGGGCAAAGAAACAAAATATGCATTAAGACTTATACCACTTGGTGGATTTGTGAATATGTTAGGAGAAGAAGAACGTTCTAATGAAGAAGGTTCTTTTAGTACGGCAAGTATTCCAAAAAGAATAGCAGTAGTTTTAGCTGGTGGAGCTGTTAATATAATATTTGGACTATTAGTTTATTTTATATTAGTATCATCTAGTGGAAACTATATATCAAATATAGTTGACTCAACACTTCCTAATTACTCTGCACAAGAAGCCGGAATAGAACAAAACGATAAAATTCTAAAAATCAATGGCAAAAAAATAAGATTAAAAAGTGACATAGATGAAGCTTTGCAAAAATCAAATGGAAATGAAGTTTTAGTAACAGTTAAAAGAAATGATGATATAAAAGAGATAAAAGTAATTCCGACAAAAGAAGAAACAAAAAGTATTGGAATATACTTAGAAGCAAAAGAAGAGAATTTATCTTCTAGTATAAAAGGAGTATATTCAGAAAGTCCGGCAGAAAAAGCGGGCTTACAAGCAGAAGATAAAATAGTAAAGATAGATGGAATAGAATGCAAAGATGACCCATACAAAGTAATAGAATTAATATCTTCAAGTACGAATGAAAAGATGCTAATAGAAGTAGAAAGAAATAACCAAATAAAGAATTTTGAAATTGAACCACAAACAACAGAAACATATAAGTTAGGAATAATATTTAAAGTAGCAGAAAATACATTTGCAAATAATATATATTATGGATTTTGGGATACGACAGATTTCTCTGTTTCAATAATAGATAATTTAAAAATGCTATTTAAAGGTGAGGTAAAAGCAGATCAATTAATGGGACCAGTAGGAATATCAGAAGTGGTTTCTAAAACAGATGGAATAGTAGAATTTATATATATGTTAGCACTTATATCACTATCATTGGGAGTAACAAACTTACTTCCATTCCCACCGCTAGATGGAGGAAAAATTGTTATTTTAATAATAGAAGCAATAAGAAGAAAACCAATGAAAGAAAATATAGAAGTAAGAATACAAATGGCAGGATTTTGTATACTTATAGGATTATCAATATTTGTAACATATAATGATATATTAAGAATATTCTAAATGAACACATTAACGGAAGGATGAAAAGGATGTCAAACATAGTAAAAGACGTTTTTAAAGATTATAAAGGACAAGGAAATATATTAGAAGCACAAATAGAAAACATAAATCTATTCAAGAAAAGTAAAAAAATAGAAATAAAACTATTAACAGAAAAACAAATAAAAATTCAAGAAATATCAAGTTTTGAAGAATATTTAAAAGCAAGATTTCAAATACAAAAAGTAGAACTTTATATCGAATTTGGTGAAAAAGGGGTCAGACCCCTTTTTCACCAACAGCTTGCAAATGACTGGAAAGACATAATTGGCTACATTTCTAAAAAGTTTCCATTAACAAAAGCCATTTTAAATACTAGCACAGTTGAAGTGGAAGATAATAAGGTAATTGTTGATTTAAAAACAAAAAGTGCAGATTTTTTACATTCTTATGAGATAGACAAAGAGATAGAACAAGTAGTAAACAATTTATATGGCGTAAAATGTAAAGTAATATATAAAGAAAATGTTACAGAAGAAACAATAAAAAAACAAGAAGAGTATTTGGAGAACTTACAAAAAGAAGCATGCCAAGATTTAATTAATGAAATAAGTATGCAAGAAGAAATGGTAGTAGAAAATGTTCCAGACCCAGAGGAAGAGGAACAAGAAGAAAAGACTCCATTAATTTTTGGAAGAACAGATAAAATAAAAGAACAAATAGTAAAAATTGAAGATTTAACACCAGACTATGGAAGAGTTGCAATAGAAGGAAAGGTAATTAGTACAGATGCAAGAGAACTAAAAAATGGAAAAACACTTGCTATGTTTAATATATATGATGGAACAAGTACAATAACTTGTAAATCATTCGTAGAAGCCGAAAAAGCACCAACTGTTTTGCAAAGATTAAAAGAAGCAAAAAGATTAAAAATATCTGGGAATGCACAATATGATAACTTTGCTAAAGAACTAGGAGTAATTGCAAATATAATTATAGAAATGCCAGATATAGAAGTTATTAGAAGAAAAGATAATGCAAAAGAAAAAAGAGTTGAATTGCATTTACATACTCAAATGAGCCAAATGGATGGAGTAAGTAGTGCAACAGATTTAATAAAAAGGGCAAGTAATTGGGGAATGAAATCAATTGCAATTACAGACCACGGAGTTGTACAAGCTTTCCCAGAGGCAAAAAAAGCAGCAGATAAATATGGAATAAAAGTAGTATATGGAGTTGAGGCATATCTTGTTCCAGATGACAATGCAGTTGACTTATCAAATGGAATGGATAATGAATATATAGTTCTAGATATAGAAACAACAGGACTTTCTTTTAGGACAGAAAAGATAACAGAAATTGGTGCAGTAAGAGTAAAAGATGGAGAAATTGTAGACACATTTGAATGCTTTGTAAATCCAGAAATACCAATTCCACAAAAAATAGTAGAAATAACACATATCACAGACGATATGGTAAAAGATGCAGAAACAATAGATAAGGTTATGCCTAAATTTCTAGAATTTATAGGAGATTTAAAGCTAGTTGCACACAATGCAGATTTTGACGTTGGATTTTTAAAATACAATGCAGAAGAACTAGGACTTACAATGGATAACGAATACATAGATAGTTTGGCATTATCTAGACAATTATTCCCAGATTTTAAAAAACATAAATTAGGAATAATTGCAGAAAAGCTAGGCATTAAAGTAGAAAATGCACATAGAGCTTTAGATGATGTAAAAACATTGGTAAAAGTATTTTTAAAAATGCTAGAAATACAAGCAGAAGAACCAAAAAAAGGTAGAGGTAAGAAAAAAGAAGAAAAGAAAGAATTATATAAAACACTTCCTTCATATCATGCAATAATACTTGTAAAAAATCTTAAAGGTTTAAGAAATTTATATGAATTAATATCAGTTTCACATTTGAATTATTTCTATAAGAAACCACGTATTTTAACAAGTGTGCTAGAAAAATATAAAGAAGGTTTAATACTAGGTAGTGCATGCGAACAAGGAGAATTATATAGAGCGATTGTTGCAGGAAAATCAGAAGAGGAAATAGAAAGAATTGCAAAAAGATATGATTATTTAGAAATACAACCACTAGGAAACAATGAATTTATGCTAAGAAACGGAACAGTTGGAAGTAAAGAAGAATTACAAGACATAAATAGAAAAATAGTTGAATTAGGTGATAAACTTGGCAAAAAAACTGTTGCAACATGCGATGTTCACTTTTTAGACCCAGAAGACGAAATATATAGAAGAATTTTAATGGCAGGACAAGGTTTTTCAGATGCAGACGAACAAGCTCCATTATATCTAAGAACAACAGAGGAAATGCTAAAAGAATTTGAATACTTAGGCAGAGAAAAAGCGTATGAAGTTGTTGTTACAAATACAAATTATATTTCAGATTTATGCGAAGAAATAAGCCCAATATCACCAGAAAAATGTCCACCAGTATTGGAAAATGCAGAAAGAGATATTCAAGATATTTGTACAAGCAAAGCAAAAGAACTATACGGAGATCCACTTCCTCAAGTGGTACAAGATAGATTAAAAAGAGAACTGGACTCAATTATAAAAAATGGATTCTCAACATTATATATAATTGCTCAAAGGCTAGTTTGGAAATCAAATGAAGATGGATATTTGGTAGGTTCCAGAGGATCTGTTGGCTCTTCGTTTGTTGCAAATATGCTTGGAATTACAGAAGTAAACTCACTTCCACCACATTATAGATGTCCAAACTGCAAATATTCAGACTTTACTGATTATGGAATAAAAAACGGAGTCGATTTACCAGATAAAATATGTCCTAAATGTGGAGCAAAACTATTTAAAGATGGAATGGATATACCATTTGAAACATTCTTGGGATTTAATGGAGATAAAGAGCCTGATATAGACTTAAACTTCTCTGGAGAATATCAATCAAAAATACATAGATATGCAGAAGTAATATTTGGAAAAGGAAAAACATTTAAGGCTGGAACAGTTGGTACAATAGCAGATAAAACAGCATTTGGATATGTAAAAAATTATTTTGAAGAAAGAAATATTCCTGTTACAAATGCAGAAATTTCAAGAATAGTTATGGGATGTACAGGGGTTAAAAGAACAACAGGACAACATCCAGGAGGAATTATAGTTGTACCACATGGTAGAGAAATATATGAATTTACTCCAGTGCAACATCCAGCAGATGACCCAAATTCAGATATTATAACAACACACTTTGACTATCACTCAATAGATAAAAACCTACTTAAACTAGATATGCTTGGACACGACGATCCAACAGTTATAAGAATGCTTCAAGACTTAACAGGAGTTGACCCCAAAACAATTCCACTAGACGACAAAAAAACAATGAGCCTATTTACATCAACAAAAGCATTGGGCGTAGAACCAGAACAAATAGGTTCAAAAACAGGTTCATTTGGAATACCAGAGTTTGGAACAAAGTTCGTAAGAGGAATGCTTGAAGAAACAAAACCAACAACATTTGAGGAATTAATAAGAATATCTCGGATTATCACATGGTACAGATGTGTGGCTTAACAATGCAGAAACTTTAATAAAAGAAGGAAAAGCTACATTAAGTGATGCAATATGTACAAGAGACGATATAATGACATATTTAATAAAAAAAGGATTAGATCCAAACCATTCATTTAAAATAATGGAAGCAGTTCGTAAAGGAAAAGTAGCAAAAGGTGTAGAACCAAAATGGGAAGAATACAAAGAAGAAATGAGAGAACACAATGTACCAGAATGGTATATAGATTCTTGCCAAAAAATAAAATACATGTTCCCAAAAGCACACGCTGTGGCTTATGTAACAATGGCATTTAGAATAGCATGGTTTAAGGTTAATTACCCACTTGCATATTACTGTGCATATTTTAGTATAAGGGCAGATGACTTTGATAGTGAACTTATGATATATGGAAAAGAAAAAGTAAAAGCAAAAATGAAAGAACTAGAAAAACTAGGAAATGGTATGTCAGTAAAAGAAAAAGGTGTATATACAATATTAGAAATTGTACTAGAAATGTATGAAAGAGGTTTTAAATTTTTACCAATAGACTTATACAAATCACATAGTAACAAATTCCAAATAGAAGATGGAGCAATCCGTCCACCACTTTCTAGTATACCAGGGCTAGGAGGAGTAGCGGCAGAAAGTATATACAATGCAGTGCAAGCAGAACATGGAAAATTTATGTCAATAGACGATTTTCAAATAAAATCTAAAGCAGGAAAATCAGTAATAGAAATGCTTACAAAATTCGGGTGTTTTGAAGGAATGAGCAAAAGTAATCAGCTTAGTTTATTTGGATAAAAACAAAAAAACATTGACATGAGGAAAAACAACATATAAAATAATGTGTGTACAAAGAAAGAAGAAAAACCACAAAGGAGGAAAACAAATGAAAAACAAAAAGCGGAATCACATTAATAGCATTAATAATAACAATAATTGTAATGCTAATATTAGTAGGAGTAACGGTGACTGTTGCAATTAACGGAGGACTATTTGAAAAAACAAAAGAAGGAGCAAAAGGAACAACAATAGAAAGAGTAAAAGAACAAATAACAGCAGACATAGTAACAAAAATTGCGGACAAAGAAGGAGAAAAAATAACTAAAAATGACTTTAAGCAAATAGTTGAACCTAAATATGGAACAATAGATGGAAGTGGAGAAAATTTAATTTTAAAAGATAAAAATTACACTATTCCATTAACAGAAATTTGGAATGATTTTGACGGATTAAAAATAAATGATCATGGATATTATGAAAATTGTATATATGGAACAGAAATATATGAAAAATATAGACAATATTTTACAAAAGAACAACAAGAAGAATTAGATCAATACCTACCCGACTTTGAAACAAAGATATACTATGCATATAATGGAGGTATACAAGGAGGAGTGAATAATAAAGAAGATATTCCTGATAATAAATGGTATAGCAGTGAAGAGTCTCTACAAAAAATAAAAACTGCGTATTTTGCAGTTTTTAAAGGCACAGAGATGTATCTATATTATGTTTTTGATACAGAAACTGGTAAAGGAGCAGGATATTCAAATATGATAAATTATAAAAAAGATAAAATAAGAAAAGGTGTGTTATACCAAGAGGACCGCGGATATAATTGGTGTAGTTTTTTTGAAAACGAAGGCAAAGATTTCTATTTTATAATGTTGGGCTCATAATATGATATAAAAATTAAATAATTTAGAAAGAACTAAGAAAAACAATTCTTGGTTCTTTCTTTTCTTTCTACAAAACTAGACAAATTTTTTGAAATTTGATATAGTTCATAATAAGTTCATATTTATTTGATAAGATAACCAAGATTAGAAGTGGCACTAAAAATATATCCAAGCATCATCCCCTTTTGAGTATATATTGCCACTTCTAATACGGCCAAAAGAGGTGGAAAAATGTTTAAAATATTAGTAGTAGAAGATGACAAAAATTTAAGAAAATTAATAACTACATATTTACGAAAAAACGAATATATCACATATGAAGCCACAAATGGGGAAGAAGCATTAGAGGTTATAGATACAAATTACATAGATTTAATAATTAGTGATATTATGATGGAAAAAATGGATGGCTATGAACTTACAAAGTCTTTAAGAGAAGCAAATTATACTATTCCAATTTTGTTAGTTACAGCAAAGTCTACAATAGAAGATAAAAGAGAAGGATTTTTGCTAGGAGCAGATGACTATATGGTAAAGCCAATAGATATGGAAGAATTGCTACTTAGAGTTAAAGTATTACTAAAAAGAGCAAATGCTGCAAATGAAAAGAAACTTATAATAGGAAACTTAGTATTAGACTACAAACAAATGTCGGTAACATATAAAGGAAAAAATTATCAACTAACACAAAAGGAATTCTTGCTATTATACAAATTTTTAAGTACTCCAGACACCATTTTTACAAGGCAAGAACTAATAGAAGAAATATGGGGATTAGATAATGAATCAGATTTTAGAACAGTTGATGTCCACATAAAAAGAATAAGAGAAAAATTGAGTGATATAAAAGAGTTTGAGATTTTGACAATTAGAGGAATAGGCTATAAAGCAATAATAACAAAAAATAATTTATAAAGGAATTAAAAATGTTTACAAAACTTTTTACAACAATATTTGGAAAAAAGGAATCAATACAAAGAAGGATTATAAAAACAGCAATATTATATATTTTAATTGTTATTGCAATTGCTGCTTTTCTTTTTTATGTATTTGTACAAAGATCTATCAATATAAAGCTTATTGAAATCAATGAACAGCAAGGACAGTCAATAAAAGATTTACTTAATATTTCTAGCAGGAGCATTAGAGTATCTATAGTTAGTATATTGTTAATAACCATAGCTTTAATGCAAAACATATCAAGAAAAATAGTAAATCCAATAAAAAAAATAACTGATGCAACAAAAAAAGTAGCTTCAGGAGATTTTACTATAGAACTAGAAACAAAAAGAGATGACGAAATAGGAGAACTAACACACAATTTCAACAAAATGGTAAAAGAATTAAATAGTATTGAATGCTTGCAAAAAGATTTTATTAATAATGTATCACATGAGATAAAAACGCCAATTAGTTCTATACAGGGATTCGCAAAACTTTTGGAAGCTGATGATTTAAGCAAGGAAGAAAGAAAAGAATATGCAGAAATTATAAAAGAAGAATCGGATAGACTTCTATATTTATCTACAAATATCCTAAAACTTGCAAAACTGGAAAACCAAGAAAGAATAATGAATAAAACAAAATTTAATATAGCAGAGCAGATAAGAAGAACAATAAGTGTATTAGAACCAAAATGGAAAGAAAAAAATATTAAGTTTAATGTAAGCTTAAAAGAACAGGAATTTTTGGGCGAAAAGGACTTAATGTATCAAGTTTGGATGAACATAATAGAAAACAGTATAAAGTTCTCCAAACAAGATGGGCAAATAGATGTAAAAATGAAAACAAATCAAGACAGCATTATTGTGGAAATAAAAGATTATGGAATTGGAATGGAAGAAGAAGAGGCTAAAAAGATATTTGATAGATTTTATCAAATAGATAAATCACATACCAAGCCAGGAGCTGGTCTAGGAATGACAATTGCTAAAAGAATTGTTGAACTATCAGACGGAAAAATAGAAGTAAAAAGTAAATTGAACGAAAGCACAACATTTATAGTAACATTACCAATTAAATTGTAATTTGTTAGGGGCGATTTCTACGATGCATTGCGGGTCGCCCAGGAGTGCGACCCCTACAATGTTTGCAATATGTTCCTCAAAAATTAAAATATTAAAAATGAAAAAAATTGTGAATGGAGTTAGCTTGAATTAGAA
>OHCQ01000564.1_pt1 | contig 10745 bp, 12 predicted proteins | sample 1566791 | NCBI WGS metagenome assembly OHCQ01 (sample SAMEA3879541, study PRJEB24766) | human gut metagenome | biome: human-associated habitat; feature: feces | place: USA | collected 1985/1987
CCGTATTGCGAAACGAAGGTGTTCCGGTAGCTATTATATCTCCCATGCTGGGACATACGAGCATAACCACTACCGAGATATACCTTGCTGATTTGGAGTCTGAAAATAGAGCCCGAAATGCCCATTTATTGAGCTTTTAATGTCCATATTTCTCCTAATTGGGATGAGCTAAGCATATGGTCCGATTCTCTTGTTTAGTGGGGAATCGGGCTCTCTTTATGCTAAATTACCGGTGCGAGGGTTTAAATCAGGTTAAGAATATAGTTAAAATTCCTTTTCCTTTTATATCCCGGCAAAAAAGTGGATATATGTATTAACCGAAAATTCAATGACTCGGGAAATTATTAATATCAAAATAAATAAAGTTATGACACGTAAGAAAAGAACCAAAGAAGAACAACCTTTGACTACTGAGGTTGTAGGAGCTAAAAAGAAATCTCCAAAGAAAAAGAAAGCAGTAGAAGAAAAGCCTGTTATTGTTCAAGAACAGGAAGCGAGCGTAAACGAGCCTACTACCCAAGAAAACGTTGCGGAGAATACTCCAGAGAAAAGAGAGTATACCATTGACGAGCTTATCGATATGTTAGGCCCGGATATTGAGTGCGAGGATGAAGCAGAGGTTGAAGATACTTCTTCATCAGAGAGAGAAGATAACGGAGAAGATATATTTGCCGCTTTGGATGATTGGGACGAAGATGATGATGAAGAAATTTCAGATGAAATCATTGATATGTTTGATAAAACACTTGAAGAGAAAGGACTCGGTGACGCTTACTTTGAGCGGTTGGAAAGGAATATCAAAGAACATGAGGAAGCTCAAAAGGAACGCGAACTTTATATTGATGAAGTGCTGAATGAAGAATAATATCTAATTTTGTAACTTGCAACAGTCTCTTTATGAGATGTTACTTTGTGATGTGCCTTATTTTATCTAATTTTGTACCGTCATGGCAACGTGACGGACATGTTAGAATTTTAAGGTACACGAAAGTGTTTAACTGATTCTCCGGAATAAAGTCTGGTAAACTATAAACGAACGAGAATAAGTTAGCATCTCTCGCGTCATATCCGTATATGGCGTGGGGAGACTGTTGCTTATTTTAGTTCAAGGGTTTTACCAGAGCCTATTCCGTAAAATAAGTTAGCAGCCCTCACGCTTTCGCATATTATAAACTTCTTCTGTGTGGGCGGGGAGAATGGAATAAATACTGGTTATAATGAAGAAATTTCTATTAATGCTTGGTGTAGTAGCTTTATTTACTGCATGTGGTGATGATAGTGGCTCTGGAAGTGGTGCCTCTATCAATTATGAAGAAGGTTATAAATACCTTACTAATCTGAATGTGAGTGACGCCAAGATGATTTATCAGAAATCATCCGCAACAAGAGCAACAGGGGACGACTCTTATTACAAACTTGACTTATCAGGCAATGAGGTAAAGTTGTCAATCAAGGGAGAGGACGGTCAAGACCATAATATTGGTATTCATAAAGTCTTGAAATTGAGCGATAAAGTTCTTCTTGTAAATCCTATCGCACAAGATATTATCGATTTGTTCTATAAACCTGGACCTGATGATTTAGGTATAAGTGTAGCTTGGGGTAGTACAGAATACCTCTCCATTGTTGATGTCCAAACAGAAAAGATATATCGATGGCCCAAGGAAATAGATGTATATTTAGGTGAGGGGATAGAGTTACAATCAGTATTGGACAACCAAGGAAACATTTATATTGCAACGAGTAATAATCAGATTTGTAAGCTTGATGTTTCTAAATTTACACTACAGCCAATGTTAGCTGATGGACAAAATTTCACGAATTTTGATGTTACTGGAGATGGATTCATTATATATTGGAATAATTATAGTGATAATAAAAACTATAAGGTAAAATGTCCGGGTGGCAGAATCTATCCTATTACTGATATTCCTTTTATTATAAATAACGAACTATATTCATATCAAGATAGAAAGATTATCAAATGGGAAATGGTTGGTAATAATGAATTGAAAGAAACAGAAATCTGCAAGATAGAGGGTGGCGATGAATATCCTGATATTGATATTTTGGATATTATATATAATTACGCCCGAAAAACTGTTCTATTACAAACCAATTATGGTCGGTACTATGAATTTGATGGAACAACATATCAATTAGTAGAACTTCCAAATAGTTTTAATTGGCATGAAGGAGCTGAGGGTCATTTCCAAACGGATAGAGCATGGTATATACAAAATAATACTCGCTTTTATAAAATGAGCATGGCGGATTATCAAGAGTCAGAGTTCAGAATAAATGACTATGAAATACAAACCCTTTTTGCAGGTCCGAAAAGTTCCAATATAACATTTAGTGGTATTAGATATATGGATGGTGCAAATGTTGTAGGAATCATCACAGAGTCAGATGAAGTGGTAATCGATAATGTTGCCGACAACGGAAATAAAATTATTAATCTTATTTCGTTGAACTGATAATAACCGAGAGTAATACACTTATAGAATCCTCTTATTGCTTGTGCAGTGAGAGGATTTTTTATACCCAAAAACTTTAAAATATGAATGAAAGAATTACCCCTTACAACATTACGGAACTGAAAGAGAATGAAATATTCGTGTTCGGTTCAAATTCTTGTGGTGTACATAACGGAAACGCCGCATCCACAGCTATGAAATTCGGGGCCATTATGGGACAGGCAGTAGGGGAGCAAGGGCAAACCTATGCAATGCCTTCCAAGGATATGGAGAATTTCAAGAAATACGTTGATGATTTTCTGGTCTATGCGAAACAACACCCGGAATATACTTTTTTAGTCACAGAGATAGGCTGTGGAATATCCGGACATTCACCCTCTGAAATAGCACCGTTGTTCAAAGAAGCGCTCAAAATGAACAATATTCATTTGCCATTAGTTTTTTGGGATATTCTGAATGGTGGTATAAAAGGGCGTATCAGACAGATAGCAGAGGTAGAAACTCTGTCCGTTCCAGAATTTTGTGTAAGAATCGGTATTCCTGTTACTGAATTGATGAATCTGTTATTTGGGAACGCCGACCCTACAATCTGGACTGTACGAAAGATACTGATTGCTTTTCCATATATCAATGCAAGGTGGTTACTTTTAGGCGAAGGCGATATGAAGCTTCAAAAACGCAATAATTTCATCACAAAAATAAGCTGTTTTTTGCAGACTTTTTTCGCTTCCAAACAGGCATGAAACGATAATATTCTTCATGCCTGAAATGAAGCAGTTTTCGTCTCCCGTATCGAGCTTTTCTCCTCTCCCTAATACTCGATATAAGGAGATGATACTCTATCTCAAATATGGAAGAATAAACTTGAAGTAGTAAATTCTTACATAGTGAATAAGTGAGTGAAGTGAACTATATTTTATAGAAAGATGAAGAATCTATAATCTTTAATACAGTCTATAGAGTAAAGAATATCTTTTTTATAAGAATATTCTTCACTTCACTCACTTATTCACTTCTTATAAAAGGATTTCTTGTGGGCAAGTCTCTATATTGAAATTTTCTATGGCATTCCACAGTTCTTCCTGATATTCATATAAAGGTTCTATTATGACTTCTGGAAAAATGTCACCGCCCGATGTTGGAGCAAGGCGAAAACCGGAAGTTTCAAACCGGCGCCCAACTTCACTCTTCATCCCACGTACTTCAACCACCTCAAAAGAATACTCCCCCAAAAACTTCAGCCTACAATATTTCTGGGGATACCAGCCGATACAGATTATTTCATTTTCACACAATGAGGAAAATTTAAAATAGTCCATTCCATTAAATCCTTTTTCCGCATCAAAGCCAGTATCAGGCTGTATATGTTCATGGCAGAATGTCCCCCAATCCTTATACCCCAAAGCGCGTGCAATAAAAGACAACTTTCCTACATCCGGGGGCATCTGCTTGTCCGCATCCTTGTCACCCCAATAACGGCGTAATGTATCTACACTGATAGTTTCCGGTTGTTGGACAATGCTTCCGTCCTCATATTTTGAGGGAGGGAACTTTATATCGTTTTGTTTCTTTATGTAATCACATAAATCGTAATACGCGTTGTCTGAACTCAAATCTATTCCGGAAACCCTTTCCAATTCGTTTTTTAAGGCTTCAAACTGTTTTTTATCTACCGGTATTCTTTTCTTTCCCATATTTATTTTCGGTTATCTATGGCAAAAATACAAAACGCAGGCCACTAATCAAACATCTATCATGCCCAAATGTGCCTAAGCTGAAATGATATAGCCGTAATTTATTAATAATTAGCTTGGTATATTCATGCCTAAATGTGCTTGAACGTGCCTTTTTATGCTGTATCGGGGACTCCATATCTTTGCACCAGAAATTAAAAAAGATATGGAAACAAAAAAAACGACTTATGATACTTTACCCGGACAGATAGATTTTCTGATTCAGGAGGTAGCGGAAATAAAGGATATTCTGATGGCCAGGATTGAAAAACCGGAGGAAATACCAAAGTTCATGAACAAAGAACAGGCTTTAAAATATATCCGAAAACAAGGATATGAGATAAGCTCGTCAAAGTTCTACAAGATGGCGGCAGCAGATTCGATACCTTGCCACAGGTCAGGACGTAAACTGTATTTTTTTGCCGAAGAATTAGACGGGTGGATAAAACAACAATTTGAGACGAAAAGTCAAACGATTCGAAACTTTAAATCTCAATCAATTAAACAAATAATAAAATTAAACAAACATAAGAGTTATGAAAAAGAATAACAACATTCAAATGCCCAATCATCCATTTAAAACAGCTCAAGATGTAAAACGTTATGTCAGAGATATTTTACTTCAAGTGCAACAAGAGGAAACGTTGAAGAAAATAATAGATATAACTTCAAAAATCGATTATGCAGTCATCTATCATCTTGATGATGATGAGGCACTTACCAGACTTTACGAATTGCGTGAGAAAAAAAGACGGGAGGTCTGTCGGAAGAAGAATGGAAGGAGCTATGGAGCTTGGAACCAGACGATGAAATCAAGTACATTATCCTAATAGAAGAATTATTGGGAAATGCGGATGTTTTCAATTTGGGACTTGGTATTGAGCCGGACACGCTTCTACCATACATCTATACAGGCTGTCATTGGAAAAATGTAAGTCGTCCTCTTTTAAAGGAATTTCTGGCTGTAGCGGCTAATAAGGCGGATTTTAACTATTATGACATCAGACTGAGTCGGAATATCGAAAAACTGTATAACCAGTTTGTCTCTCTTTGCACACTTGTTCCAAATTTGAATGAAAAACAAGATGAGGTAAAAATCAATCTTCAAAACGGCACATTTGTTATTTCAAAGGAGAAAAAGGAACTTAGGGATTTCGACAAAAAGGATTTTTTCAAATATCAACTTCCTTTCAAATATAACCCGGAAGCAAAATGTGATGAGTTTAAAGTGTTCTTAAACCAGGTTTTGCCAGAAAAAGAATCGCAAATGATTCTTGCGGAATACTTAGGGTATATTTTTATTAACAACTTGAAGTTAGAAAAGTGTTTAATCCTGAAAGGCGAAGGCAGTAACGGCAAATCCGTTATATTTGAAATAGTGCAGGCTCTGCTTGGCGAACATAATACTTGTTCTTATACAATAAGTAACTTGTGCAATGAGAATGGATACTTTAGAGCACAGTTAGGTAACTATCTGCTCAATTATTCTTCGGAACTTGGTGGGAAAAATATCAATCCCGACTTGTTTAAGAAACTTATCAGCAATGAACCCATTGATGCACGCTCTCCCTACGGGCATCCATTCATTCTTCGTAATTATGGGAAATTCATGTTTAACACCAATAAATTTCCTAATAATATTGAATTTACCCATGCGTATTTGCGAAGATTCATTATTTTGAATTTTGAAGTGATTATCCCGGATGAAAAGCAGGACAAGAACTTGGCCCAAAGAATAATCTCTAAAGAATTGAGTGGTATATTTAATTGGGTACTGGAAGGCTTGGACAGGCTACTGAAACAGCAACAGTTTACGGAGTCGCCTAAGGCAAAGGAACTTTTGGAAGAAATGCGGTTTGAATCTGACACTGTGGCGCAGTTTGTTGAAGCAAAGCAATACGTACCTTCTCAGTCAAAAGACAATAATATGTTACTCAAGAAATTCAGGGAAGAGTATAAAAGTTATTGTAAGATGAATGAGTTAACACCTGTTGGTTCAAAGGAGTTTTCAACTCGTATAAAAAGCCTTGGGTTTAAATTTGAACGGTATAAGGCCGGAGGTAGTTATTATGTTTTTCTGAATAAGCAAGACGAGGAGAAAATTTTAGAGAACATCACTAATTTCAATGATTATGAGAATATCGATGAAAGTCTCAATGTTTAAAAGTGCAACAAGTAAAAAGAGTATTGGTACAGTTCTTTTGAAAGACTGGCTGCTAACTTCCAATTCTTATTCTTCGCTGATAAAGGAACTTAGAGAAGAGGAGAATCAGGCAAGGAAAAAAGAAATCAAAGACCTTTTACCTGCTATTACAGTAAGCTGTGTCTGCTCTGAGCGCTTAAACGACTGTATAATAGGATATACTAATCTAATCTGTATTGATATTGACGGGAAAGATACCCCGTCAATATCTAACATGGAAGAGTTGAAGGAACGTTTGGGCAAACTGCCTTATATAATGTATTGCGGTTTGTCTGCAAGTGGAAAGGGTGTGTTCTGTATTATACCTTATGAGGATTACAGAAAGCATAAACTTCATTTTTATGCACTTGAACAGGAATTTAAAGATATGGGAATAGTCGTTGATTCAAGTTGTAGTGACATATGCCGGTTACGTTTCTATTCGTATGATGAACATCCTTATGTGAACTTTGATGCAGAAGTATATACGCGTACATTAGACAAATCAAGTGCAATACATTTGAAATCAGAAATTATTGCTCCTAAGAAAAGTGGTGACAGGCGGATTCTAAATGTAACATCGAAACCCTTGTCTTTGAGAGAGGCTTTGTTGCAGCCGTCAAACCTTGATTTTGCAAGTGCAGTTCCTTTGAGCAAAACGGAAGAAACAGAAAGGCTTCTGAATTTGGTGATTGAAAGGCAGATTGATATAACTTCAATCTACAATGATTGGATTAAAATTGGCTTAGTTATTAGAAATCTATTCGGAGACAAAGGGCTTGATTTATTTGATAAAGTGAGTAGCTTCCATCCAAAGTACAGTCAAGAAGAAGTCGAAGATAAATTCTTTGAATTAGACGAAGAAAAATATAGGGCAAGTACTCAAAGTCTCTTTGAAATCGCAGCAAAATACGGAATTTACAAATAGTTATTTAAAACAATATCATTATGGACTGGAAAGTAAGATGCAGAGAGAAAGGAAAATTGCCACTAAACAAGAGATTACCAATTATAACGGATGTTATTTGTTTTATTAATGGTAATGGAAGTTCAGGCATGCAGCAAGTTTGTGATATATTAAGGTACATGAAAACAGGAAAATTATGATGTACATACTTTTCGCTTGATTTTATTGCAAACAAAAGGGATAACTACCGGTGTGTAGCTTATCCCTTTTATTTGTATTATACTATCGGTGAAAAGCCTCAACCGATAAGGCAATAGTTATTAAAGAAAGAAATGAGATGAAATGCGATGTAATTTACCGGTGTGTTTCGTTTATCATTGATTATCAGTACTTCCCGGAAGCTGTGTGCAAATTGTGTGCAATGAGCTTTTGTGTACAAAGAAAAAGTCGCTACAAATCTCTTTGTAACGGCTTGATTTCCTTTGTTTTATGTTTTGTGGACCAGCCTGGGCTTGAACCAGGGACCTCCAGATTATGAGTCGCAAATAATTGATTTTCAGTAATTTGCTCTTCATTTCTTTTCAGGCTCATACTCCTTGATTTCCAAGCCTAAAGGTAGTATTTTTTTTCAAATAATCTCTCTTGTTTTCTTCTATTTTCTTAAGATGTGTGCAATTTGTGTGCAAATTGCGTGTAATTGCGTTAGCCTCTCCACACCCCGAGGTAATTCCAATTATCTGGGAATCCCATATCTTTTAATGATAAGAGCTTTCCTCCCTCAGAAATTAAATTTTTCAAGTTCTTATGAAAATCGTTATTAGGGCTGATTATGTCCAAAATGTACTTGATGCAACATAGATATGCAAACAACTTGTTTCTTTTAGTTTTCGCAATGGTATCTCTATCCAAGAACAAACGGTCTGCATTGGTTGGCAGCAAGACATTTACAATAAAACGTCTGTTCCAAACTCTACTATGATGTGCGCAACAATTTCGTAAATTGGATAGAGCATGCATCCAGTTCTCCAATATATCAACTTTGTTCAAACCTAATAGCTTAGCCACGTTCTTTTTATTATCATCTTTACATAATAATTCATATAAGCGGCTTAACGTACCGAAAGAGATAACTTCTAAAGTCATCCATGCCGGTGGAGTCTTAGGATGAGAATACTTACTTTTATAATGTTTGATGAAATCTTCGTTACTTCTGTTTACTTCGTGTATTATGTCATCTAAGAGTGTGTTGTAAGCAAAGATTTCCTCACCATTTATTATACGTTTATTGTCTTTAAACAAAGATTCATCTTCGTACCAATGGCTATTATTAGTTGATTCACTATATGTTTGAACGATTTTAGTTCTGAGGGCGACTTCGATTTTCTCGATTGCATTAAATATCAGAGAACGTAAACGCCTGTCGAAACAATATAAATCAATAATGTCTTTGAAATGAATGTCTGTTCGTAAAAAGCGGTGGTCAGCTTTAGAATCTACATTATTTTGAAAAGGATAAGTATATGCACGTAAACGATAATAGCTAATGTTCGATAAATAGTCACCAGCTAAATTTTCATCATCTATGATTAAACCTCTTTTTTCAAGTCTTGCAACTTGTGTTTTGATTGACAGAGGTTTCTTTGCATAAGGTGTTTTTTCTTCAAAATCCTCAATCATGTGTATGTTGGTAAACGTATAAAAACTCGAAGACCTCCCCGGGTGCGCTGTTCTTATGAGAAGCGTGGGAGGTCATATTGAGTGCAAAGATAAGACTTATATTTGAATCATCAAATAATGATTGAAAATAAATCGTCTGTTATATAGTTATTTAACACCAAAAATGGGGCAAAAGTTTAATAAGGTTCTGTATATCGTCAATTATTTATTACCTATTGTTTTATATTTGATTAACAGGAAATCTTTTACTTTTTCTAAAAATTCTTCAATTCCTCACATAATCTTAATGATATTTATATTGCTTATTTCCAAGAGATAATATATGTGTATTTAATCTTTAAAAACCAATATTCAAAAGGCTTCAAAACGTTTCGAAACCGTTTATATTTCCCTTAAAAAATGGATATATAGATTATTGCAAGCAATTCCGCTTGCATGTAATTACTAAAAATCATGTTCAATTATTCTAAAGATGGTGTCGTAGTTTCTACGGTACTGGATGCACGTACAATCAACAAGGAGGGCAAATATCCTATTAAAATCAAGGTTTATTATCAGAAGAAGCCAAAATATTATTCCATTGGTATTTGTATGACAAAAGAAGAATGGAATAAGCTGCCGGATAGTAAATCGTTTGAAAATAAAAAAATCAAACAAGCCATTGAAAGCAGTTTTTCTTTAGTCCGGATGAATGTTGAAGCACTGGTAGAAAAGGGAACATTCTCTTTCAATACGCTCAATTTACGTTTGGGAAAAGCAACCGGAGACACTCTAAATAGTGCCATAAAAGCAAAAATTGAGGAATTGAAAAGCGAAGATAGAATCGGAACAATGCAATTCTTCAAATGTACTTTAGTTATGGTTGAAGAAGTTGGAGGTAAAGATATTCCGTTCAGTGCAATTACCGTTGAATGGTTGCAGAAATGCGAGAAACTTTGGTCAAAGACAAGAAGCGTTTCCACAATCGGTATGCACATGAAGCAAAGAGGGCCGGAGTTATCAAAGAGTCGCAATACCCATTTGGAAAAGGTTTGTTTGAGATAAAGACCGGTATTGGAAGAAAGAAAGGCTTGACAAAGAAACAGTTGAAAGCTATTTTCGATTATAAGAGCGGAAATGAAACGACTAATAGGTATAAAGACCTTTGGATATTCATTTACTTGTGTAACGGTATCAATCCGACAGACATGCTGAAACTAAAGTTCTCGGATATTGTGGACGGTGAGATATGCTTTGTAAGGCAGAAAACAGAGCGCACAACAAAAAACAGAAAAGAGATACGAGCAACTATTTCAGTACAAATGCAGGATGTCATTGATAAATGGGGGAATAAACCTCTACCTGATAATTATATATTCCCATATATGAAAGGGAATGAAACGGCAATCGAAGCTAAGGCCATAACTCGTGACGTAGTGAAACGAATAAACAAGCGTATGAAATTGATAGGTGAAGAATTGGGAATCGGTAACATTACCACATACACTGCAAGACACTCATACGCAACCGTATTGAAACGAAGCGGAGTCAATATCTCGTATATAAGCGAGTCTTTGGGGCATACCGACCTAAGAACTACAGAAGCATATCTGGCGAGCTTTGAGAAAGAAGAGCGAACTAAGAACACCAACCTTTTGACCTCGTTTTTGTAGCCTATATAGCTTATATGAGCTGTTTTTTCTCCTTGCCCGGTAATACTTACTCATTAGGATAACCGGGCTTTCTTTATGCTGAATTACCGGTGCGAGGGCTTAATAATATAGTTA
>OHCQ01000568.1_pt1 | contig 10698 bp, 8 predicted proteins | sample 1566791 | NCBI WGS metagenome assembly OHCQ01 (sample SAMEA3879541, study PRJEB24766) | human gut metagenome | biome: human-associated habitat; feature: feces | place: USA | collected 1985/1987
GGTTCCAAAATAAGAAGCTTTCAGCCCGTGGCTTCTCTCTCTGGCATTTCTTTCCCAGCCTACTCTTCTCTTCAACGTGTTTTCTCATACATTTTCATTATAACACGGCATTTTACTTTGTCAATATTTTTTCAGCCACAGTTTCCAGACCGCAAAACATTCCCGCACAAAATAATTTGGGAATAATAATGGATGGCAGCTTGCCGGTATCGGAAACGGCTCCTTAAATCCTGCACGTTTTGCATATACACACCCTCGATATACATGGAAATTATTTGAGACAATTCCTACCGGTGTATCTACATCTGCAATAAGGTTTCTGGAAAACTTCAGATTTTCCAGTGTGTTTACCGACACATCCTCCTGCACAATACGCCTGCGGTCAAGCCCTTCACACTCCAGATAACGTGCCATTGCATACGCTTCTGTTACTTCTTCATCTTTTCCCTGTCCTCCGGAGACGATCACATGTACTTCCGGATGCTCTTTCAGATAAGCGATGGCAGAAATGATTTCAGCAATACCGGCTTTGTCGTCGGCTCCCAGCAGGGTGTGTCCGTCGGTTACGATAAGGTCTTCTCCCTTGTGATCCAGCAGTTCAGGGAACTGGCGGGGCGACAGGATAATGTTTTCTTCTGCACACAAAGGAATGTCTGTACCGTCGTAAGCAGATACGATGCGTGGTTTTACATTGGCTCCCGACATGTCCGGACTGGTATCCATATGTGCAATGAATCCGATAACTGGGATGTTACGTGTCGTATTGGCCGGTAATGTGGCGAACAGATATCCGTTGTCATCGAGACTGATTTCCTCCAGTCCAAGTGCTTCGAGTTCTGTTTTCAGATATTGTGCAAAAACCATCTGTTTGGAAGTACTGGGTGTTACTTCGGTGGTTTCGTCGGATTGTGTGTCGAAAGCTACATACTTTAAAAAGCGTTCTGTGATAGTCATATCTTTAAATTGTTAAATTTAGATGAGGTAAAGGTAGCAATTCGAGATTGAACAGACAAGGATATATTCGTTAAAAAGATATACAAGACCACAAAGTCTTACAAATAGTCTAAGTTAATCGGAAGGAGTTTTGTAACTTTGCAGCCGATTTTTAAAAAGGAGATATTGATATGGAATTACCTGATGACCCGATGATGCTTTTCAGCATGGTGAATATGAAACTTCGTGACTGCTATCATTCGCTGGACGAGCTTTGTGATGATATGAATGTAGACAAGGAGCTGTTGGTGAAAAAACTGAAGGCGGCCGGATTTGAGTATAGTAAGGAAAACAACAAGTTTTGGTAGATAGAGGGATCAGCCCGTTCCGGAAGAATGTGTGGAACGGGCTGATTTTTTTATTGAGGTACCTATTGATTATTTTTGTATAAGTCCTGTTTCCGGTATTGCAACAGGGATGTTCCGGTATGTCGCTTGAAGAAACGTCTTAAGGTGGCAAGATTGGCAAACCGGGTTCTTTGAACGATTTCCTGTATGCTGATGGATGGATTCTCCAATAGTGCGTAAATCTCTTGCAGGGTATAATGTATAATCCATTCTTTGGGGGATTTTCCGCTTACCAGGGTCAAGGCTTCAGTCAGGTATTTGGAGGAAACATGCAACTTTTCGGCATAGAACGCCACTTCTTTGTTTTCTTTGTAATGCTTTAACAGCAAATCCAGAAAAAAGTATCCGATTTCTTCTTTATGCAAGGTGGTGACTTTATGTTCTTTTACCGTGCTGTAATAGTCTGCATAAAGTTCCAGAAAAGGTAATTTCAGCAGATTGGTAATAGATTCTTTTGTAAATAAATAAGTTGGCGAAGTGGCTCTGTTGTATAATAACCGGAAATAGATGGAGAACTGTTCCGCTTTCTCTTGGGATAGCGAATAGACGCAGTGGGTCTGGGTGTAGGTATGAAAACCGGTCGGAAAACGTTTGATACTTCCATTGATCACGTCATAAAAAAGGACATTTGAAAAAGTACAATAGTCGATGGTGAAAGTCGGACTGGATTTTATAAATGAAACCAGGAATCCCGGCATGAAAATAAGAATGTCGTTTGCGCAAATAACATATTTCCGGAGGCCAACCTGGATCTCGGCATTTCCTTCGGTACATATACCCAAAACTCCTGCCGGCAGATAAGAGGGGTATTTGCTGAAAGGCACTGTGTGCGCATCCATATAAATACTGAAATCTTGGTCGGACAGTCCTTCTTTGGTATCCTGTGGTTTTGGGTTATTATATAACATACTTTGTATCAAATCTAGCTTCACAAAATTAGAATTTAATGATACATTCCACCGGGAGTAGTGGACATAAGGGAAAATAAAACGGAAAAAAACTACGTGTATTTGATTTTTTTAATATACTGATAGGAAAACAATTTGAGCTTTCCGTAAGTTGTAGGAGAACACGGAAAATTATTCTTTTTTACAGAAAGAAGGGTGAATTCAAAAAGACCGTTTGATTGGTTTTTGAATTCACCCTTTATGAATGGATCGGAGTTATTTTTGCGCCAGTAATTTGGCTATGGCACGGTCGGGTTTCCCGGTTTCTGTCAGGGGAAGTTTGAATACCGGAACAAAACGTTTGGGACGCCAGTAGGGAGGTAATTGATGTGTGCAGGTCTGTTCTATGTCGTCGGGCAGTTGTCCTTCGGCAAGCAGTACAATGATTTCTCCGAATTTTTCGTCGGGGGCGGAGGTGATCAGGAAAGGAACGGACAGGTGTTCTTTCAATGCGGCCTCTACTTGTTCTATCTGCACTTTTACTCCTCCTGTATTGATCGTGTTGTCTTTTCTGCCTAGAATGCGGAATTGGTTCTGTCCGTTTATCTCGGCTATGTCATTGGTCACCAGTTCTTTTTCGCAAATTTCGGGAGCGTATATCACCAAGGTGTTTTCTTTACTCAGACGGATCTGTATGCTCTCGAAAGGGGTGTACCAGTCTGAAGCTTCAGGACCGTTCAGTCTGCGTAGGGCAATGTGTGACAAGGTTTCGGTCATGCCGTAGGTAGACCATACGGCATGGGGGAAATCTTTTAACGCAGCGTTCAGTTGGGAGTCGATAGGACCGCCTCCGATAATGAGGTGTCTGATTTGTTGCAATATCGCTTTCTCTTCGGGAACTTGCAGTGAGTTATAGACTTGCATGGGGATCATGGCGGCAAAGACGGGTGCTTTTGTCAGGTCTTTTAAAGGATGTCCGGAGGGGGTGACAGGCAGCAAGTCCAGTCCCGCTACCAAGGCACGTATTACCACCATTTTTCCGGCAATGTATTGCAAGGGCATACAAAGCAGGGCGGAATCTTCTTTTTGCAGTCCGAGGAAGGAACAGGTGAGGCAGGCGCTTTCCATCATGCGTTCTTTTTCTACATACAGTTCCTTGGGTTTGCCGGTGGAGCCTGAAGTATGTACCGGCAGGGTGTCTGCCGGGTCAAACCATTCGGAAAGAAAGGAGAAAAGTTCCTGCCGGAAACTTCGGTTGTCGGCAGGGATATTCATTCTTACCATTTCAATTTCCCAGTTGGAGTAGGGGATGCTTTCTATCAGAATGGTCTGTTTGTTTCTATTGGTGCAGAATTTTGTCATTGTTTCAGCCAGTTTAGTAAGTCGGGTTCTTGTTCTTCGGGGTGGAACCAAAGGCAGTCCCCTTCGATGTGAAGCGGATAGTCTATATTGTCGGTAAACAGCAAGCCGGTACCTAGTCCTTGGGGGAGGGCGGGCTGCAAGGTGGCACACCATTGTGCGATGGCATTCAGTCCGATATTGGACTCCAGAGCGGAAGTGACCCATGAGCCGATGCCTCTTTCAGCCGCCAGTTCCATCCATTCTTCGGAGCCGCTGATTCCTCCGTGCAGAGAAGGTTTCAGGATAATGTACTGAGGACGGATGGTTTCCAGCAATTCTATTTTCCGGTCGCGCCGGTTGATGCCTATCAGCTCTTCATCCAGTGCAATGGGAAAGGGGGTGGCGGCACAGAGCCGGGCCATTTCATTCCATTGCCCCGCACGGATGGGCTGTTCGATGGAATGGAGCTGGAATTCGGAAAGACGATGTAACTTTTCGAGGGCATCGGCAGGAGAGAAAGCACCGTTGGCATCTACACGCAGTTCGATTTGGGCTGGGGTGAAATGCCGGCGGATGTGCGCCAGCAGCTCCAGTTCCTTTTCAAAGTCGATGGCGCCTATTTTGAGTTTGATGCAGCGGAAGCCTTGCTGCATCTTTTCCCCGATGCGCCGGTACATCTCGTCAAAGTTTCCCATCCAGATGAGTCCGTTGATGGGGATGCCCTCTTTGCCTTTGCTGAACGGGGTGTGCCAGAATTGCAGGCTGCGTGCCCGGAAATGCAGCAGGGCGGTTTCCATTCCGAACAGGATGGACGGATAGGGAAGCAAGGCTTCCCGGTCTATTTCCCCGTTCTTTTCCAGGTTCTTGCAGGCAGTGGCCAACACCTCGTCGTATGAGGGGATATCGTCACAACTCAGGGCAGGGAGAGGGGCACATTCACCCACGCCATAGTGGCGGCTGCCGGTGTCGGTGAGGAGGATGTACCATACATTCCGGGTGGTATATACTCCTCTGGAAGTACCTGCCGGTTGCTTGAAGTGTAATTGTTTTTTTATAATTCGGGTTTGGAACATTCTTATTCGTGATTAGTGGTTAATGGGAAGCAAGGAGGACTATTGGGTTGTCCTCCACCGGAAAAATGAACCACTGATTATGGGAACTTCGGATAATCCTGGAACCGTGGCTTGCGTTTTTCCAAAAATGCCTTCCCTCCTTCCTGTGCTTCCTCTGTCATGTAATACAGCATGGTGGCATCTCCGGCAAGTTCTTGTATGCCGGCTTGTCCGTCCAGTTCGGCATTCAGTCCGGCTTTGATCATACGAAGAGCGAGCGGGCTGTGCTCCATCATCTTTTCTGCCCATGCCACGGTTTCGTCTTCCAGGCGGTCGAAAGGAACGACTGTATTGACCAATCCCATTTCCAGTGCTTCCTGTGCGGAGTATTGACGGCAAAGGAACCATATTTCACGGGCTTTCTTCTGCCCTACGATGCGTGCCAGATAGGAAGAGCCGAATCCGGCGTCGAAGCTGCCTACCTTGGGACCTGTCTGTCCGAAAATGGCATTCTCTGAGGCAATGGTCAGATCGCATACCACATGCAGCACATGACCGCCGCCGATGGCGTAACCGTTTACCATGGCGATGACCGGTTTAGGCAGTGACCGGATTTGCTTTTGTACGTCCAGCACATTCAGACGGGGAACTCCATCTGTGCCGATATAGCCGCCATGACCTTTTACGTGCATATCTCCCCCGCTGCAGAAGGCTTTGTCGCCTGCTCCGGTCAGAACCACTACATTGATATCCTGGCACTCGCGGCAGTAATACAGGGCGTCGCTGATTTCCGAAGTGGTGGTGGGGGTGAACGCGTTGCGGTAACGCGGACGGTTGATGGTGATTTTCGCTATTCCGTTGTAAAAGTCAAACAGAATATCCTGATATTCTTTGATGGTTTTCCATTCTCTTGTTTCCATTATTCATTTTTATTTTTAAGTCCGTGATAATATTCTCTTAACAGGGTGGTGTCTTTTTCCTTGTCGGTAAACACCTCCAGCAGCATGGGTTGCATCCGTGTCTCGGGTGAGGTGAATGGCTGCATCGCTTCTTCCAGCTCTTCTTCTCCGGTCACTTTCATGTAAATAAAGCCGCGTTCTTCCGCCCAGCCTTTGGCGGTGGTGTAATGCTCGGCTGTGATAAACTCCCTGGAACGGCTTGATTTGTCCATTCCAGGCAGGGTGTGGAATATTTCTCCTCCTTCGTTATTCAGTAACAGGATGCGGATGTTGGCACCGTAATTTTGATTCCACAGTGCGTTCATGTCATAGAAGAAGCTCAAGTCGCCTATGATGATGAAATTCAGCTTGCTGGAAGCGGCGGCATAACCGATGGCGGTGGACAGGGAGCCTTCTATGCCGTTCACTCCCCGGTTGCAACAGATTTCCACCTGGGGAGGAACTGTAAATAACTGTGCATAGCGCACGGTGGAGCTGTTTGCCAGATGCAGGGCACAGGGTTCGGGCAATGCCCGGATGAGTTTTCCGATAACGGAGATTTCGGAATAAGCAAGGTCCGGCATCGGAATGGTTTTGCAATAGTTTTCCCACATCAGCGGATAATGGGTAGGTTTGTTGTCCAGCAGGAAAGCTATTTTTTCCAAGAACTCAAACGGATCCATCTCGATGACGGTGGTCAGGCAACCGTATAAATCGGCTATCTTCCCGTCGGCGGCAACATGCCAGTGTTCGCGCGGGGGATGATTGCGCAGGTATTTCTTCAATTGTTTGGATACGATGTGTCCGCCGTAGGTAATCAGTATTTCGGGGGCCATGTCTTCCTGGCGTTCCGGTGTCATGGAATAAACGGCGGCGTCGAAATTCTTGATAGGAATGCCGGGGATGGTCTGGTTGCCTAGATGTTCCGTCAGCCAGGCGAAATGTTTATAAAGCGGTTTCACATATTTTTTCTCGAACAGGTAAATCAGATTCATCTGGCCTACCACAACCATGCGCTTGTTGTACTTGTTCAGCCGTTCGATCAGTTCCTTATAGTCACGGTCGTACACGCTCAGTCCCTGATAACGGGTGATGACACGTACTTCGGGAAGTGTTTTGGCGGTGAAGCGGTAAATGGGTTCGGAAATGGGTACATTGATATGTACAGGCCCTTTGCCGTGGTGGGTGGTTTCCAGTATGGCTTCGTTGATAAGGCGGTTGCAAAACCATTCGTCTTCCTCAGTATGTACTTCGGGCAGGTTGACAGACATCTTGACTAACGTTCCGAACACATGGGGCTGGGGCAGGGTTTGTCCGTCCATTTGTCCTATCCAGGCAGCGGGGCGGTCGGCGGAAATGACAATCAGAGGTACTTGTTGGTAAAAGGCTTCGGCTACGGCAGGGTGCAGGTTCAGCAGGGCCGAACCGGAAGTGCAGCATACTGCGGCAGGGCCTCCCCCTTGTAAAGATAGGCCGATGGCAAAAAAACCGGCACTGCGTTCATCGGTTACAGAATAACAAGTGAAGTCCTCTATATTGGCCAGAGTATGTACGATGGCAGCATTACGGCTGCCGGGACAAAGCACTATTTTCCGCACACCGTGCGCTTTGAGAAGTGCCACCAACTGAAGTATGTTCTTTTTGTCTGAATACATTATTCTTCTACTTTAATTGTTTCCATTTATTTACTTATAAAGTCAGGATGAAGGATGCTCCGCATCGTATTCATCTTGTCTCCCGTTTCCATCCATTCCGATTCTACTTCCGAGGAAGCCAGTATTCCTCCTCCTGCATACAGGATGGCTTCACCCGGCTTTATTTCCATGCAGCGCAGATTGACGTAGATATCGGTATGCCCCTCTGTGTCCAGCCAGCCGGTGAATCCGGAATAATAACTGCGGTCGTACCCTTCATTGTCCGGAATAAACCGGAAAGCCTCCTCTTTGGGCAGGCCGCAGACGGCGGGAGTGGGATGGAGTTCTTGCAATAAATCGCCTATATGGTCTGTATTTTTCAACAAGAAATAAAAATCGGTCTTGAGGTGTACCAATTGTCCGGCACGGGCGGTATAAGGACCTTTTTCCGTCATCTTGTTGCCGAATCTTTTGGCGATCCGGCGGATGTAATCAGCCACATAGCCCTGCTCTTCCCGGTTCTTCTTGTCCCAGTCTGTCGGCATCACTTCGTTCTGCATCGGCATGGTACCGGCCAGGGCCACGGTGTGCCATTCTTTGCCGTGTCCGCTTAATAAGATTTCCGGTGTGCTGCCCAGCCAGGTTCCGGAAGCAGGGGTGTGGCATAGGTAAATCATCATGCGCGGATAGTTGTTGCAGGCCCGGACAAAAGCGCCGAGTGGTGAAAAATCATCTCCGATATGTCTGGCGGAAGAACGTGACAGAACCAGTTTCTGGAACCGCTTCTCTTGTAAGGGAGTGATGAAACGCCCGAATGCGCGGGTATATTGTTCTTTATCCGTTTCTTCGGAAACAAAAGGGGAGAGTTCACTCTGCCGGCTTTTGCAGGTGAGCAGGGCATCCGCACATTCCAGTGAAGACAGTGCTTCGCTGATTTCGCTCCAGTCGTATGCGGTGACATCCGGACGGATAAGTACCAAGGGATGTTCCTCCGATATCTGGAAAGGAGCCATGACAAATCCTTTCTTTCCATTCAGTTCCTGAATGTCCGCTAATTGTTCCACATCGCCCGAGGTTTGCAATACCAGGTAGCATTCGTCTGTCCAAGGTAACCGGTAGAGGGCGAAACCGAGGCGGCTGTGTGTCAGGCAATCCAATAATTTTTGCGTATGTATATCTGGTAGATTCATTTCTTTTTCAGTATGAAATTAACGACACGAACAGTAGAAACCAGTTGTCCTTGTGGAGTGGTGATATCTATATTCCATATATGCGAGGATCTGCCGCGGTGAATCAGTTTGCCGGTGGCGAATACTTTGCCTCCGACGGGCACGGCCGACAGATGATTTCCACTTACTTGTACTCCGCAGGCATATTCGTCTTCCCGGCATAGCGACGTAGAGCCATGCCCTGCCACAATCTCGGCCAGAGCCAGTGACGCGCCGCCGTTCAACATACCAAAGGGTTGTGAAGTACGATGGTCTACAGGCATTTCGGCATGTACCGCATCCTCGGTGGAGGGTAGAAACCGGATACCCAGATGTTCCGCCATCGAATTCGAATAATCAGGTTTGCAGGTTGTTTCTTCCATCATTTGTATGTCTGTTCTTTTCTATAAGGCTACAAAAATACATAAATTTTAGATGAAAATGTCGTTCATGTTGTTCTTTTAAGAACAAAAACATTCGGGGTTTGTTTCTATTATCGGAATATATTTTTTATTTTGCAAAAAGAACTTGTACAAATGCAACAACGAATGAATAAAACAATAATTTAATACTTATGCTCATTACGATTATTATCCTTGTACTGTCCGCAGTATTTTTTGTAAATGGCAAGATACGGTCGGATCTTGTGGCTCTTTGTGCTTTAGTGGCTTTGTTGATTTTTCAGATATTGACTCCTGACGAGGCTTTGTCCGGATTCTCCAATTCGGTCGTCATTATGATGGTGGGGCTGTTTGTGGTTGGCGGAGCGATTTTCCAGACAGGACTTGCCAAAATGATCAGTTCACACATTCTGAAATTAGCGGGTAAGAGTGAATTGAAATTATTCTTGCTTGTAATGTTGGTGACTTCTGCCATCGGGGCTTTTGTGAGCAATACAGGTACGGTGGCTCTGATGTTGCCTATCGTGGTCAGTCTGGCAGTCAGTGCCAACATGAATCCCAGTCGTCTGCTTATGCCGTTGGCGTTTGCCAGCAGTATGGGAGGTATGATGACACTGATTGGTACGCCGCCCAACCTTGTTATTCAAAATGCGTTGACTTCGGCCGGTTTTCCTCCGCTTTCGTTCTTCTCTTTTTTTCCGGTAGGGATTATTTGTGTGGCAGTGGGTACTTTGGTGTTGCTTCCGCTCAGTAAATGGTTTCTTTCGAAACGGGGGAAAAACGGGGAAGACAATGTTCATTCGGGCAAATCCCTGAAACAGTTGGTGAAGGAATACGGGCTATCTAGTGATTTGTTCCGGTTGAGGGTGGTGGGTGACTCCCGGCTGCATGGAAAGACGATTATAGAGTTGGATATCCGGCGTAAGTATGGATTGAATATACTGGAGGTGCGTCGTGGGGATATGTCACAACACCGCTTCCTGAAAACAATTACTCAGAAGCTGGCCGATCCCGGTACGGTTCTTCAGAAAGAGGATATTCTGTATGTGACGGGGGATTTTGAGAAAATAAAGTTGTTTGCCGAAGATTATCTGCTGGAGATGCTGGACGAGCATACTACCGAAGAAGCGAAAAACTCAGCCAATTCATTGGATTTTTATGACATAGGTATTGCTGAAATCGTTTTGATGCCTTCCTCCAATCTGATAAACCAGACGATAAAGGGGGCGGGCTTTCGTGACAAGTTTAATGTGAATGTACTGGGTATCCGCCGGAAGAAGGAATATTTGTTGCAGGACTTGGGCAATGAGCGGATTCATAGCGGGGATGTGTTGCTGGTGCAGGGTACATGGAACAATATCGCCCGGCTGAGCAAGGAGGATGCCGACTGGGTGGTACTGGGACAACCGCTGGCCGAGGCTGCAAAGGTCACGCTGGATTACAAAGCACCGGTAGCTGCCGTTATCATGGTGCTGATGGTGGCAATGATGGTGTTCGACTTCATTCCGGTAGCTCCGGTGACGGCAGTGATGATTGCGGGTATCCTGATGGTACTGACAGGATGTTTCCGCAATGTGGAGGCGGCTTACAAAACCATTAACTGGGAAAGCATCGTACTCATTGCGGCCATGCTGCCTATGTCGCTGGCATTGGAAAAGACAGGGGCTTCCGAATACATTTCGAACAGTCTGGTCAGTGAACTGGGAACATACGGACCGTTGGCACTGATGGCGGGTATTTATTTCACTACTTCCCTGATGACGATGTTTATCAGCAACACGGCTACCGCAGTGCTTCTGGCTCCTATCGCGATGCAAAGTGCAACGCAGATAGGGGTAAGTCCCGTACCTTTTCTCTTTGCGGTGACACTGGGGGCAAGTATGTGTTTCGCTTCTCC
>OHCQ01000570.1_pt1 | contig 10672 bp, 9 predicted proteins | sample 1566791 | NCBI WGS metagenome assembly OHCQ01 (sample SAMEA3879541, study PRJEB24766) | human gut metagenome | biome: human-associated habitat; feature: feces | place: USA | collected 1985/1987
TTATCTGCTATTTTAAACATAATTTATTATAATAGATAAAACTCACATAATCAATAATATTTTCAATATTTGATTACATAAAATATTTGTCTTTATTCCAATGTATATGGTTGTTTTGTATATATCGAATTATTTCTATATACTCTTTTTCGTTTCTAATTATATGTTCATAATAATTTCTCTGCCAAATCTTATTATTAAATTCTCTATTTGTTAATCTTTTAAATGTAGAAACTATTGATGCAGTCATAGCATTTGTATGTGTCGTCAAGGATGCCGCCCCTATAAATAAAAAAACTACTAACCCTCTTTGGATCAGTAGTTTTTCTTTGTTTTTATTAAACTCCTAATATTTTTCTTAAATATTCCAAAAAATCATTCCACATAGTCACATCCCCCTTTCTATTAACATATTTTTTGTTTTTGGCTTCTATTTTGTTTCTACAGTTCTATGTTAATAAGAAAGGTCGCATACGCGTATTCACTATTGAATTTTATATGTAACCTTTCTTTACTGTACAATGAAAAATGTTGTGCCTAGGGGCACAGGTAAAAGTCGATTTTCTTGTACAATAAAAAAATACTACTAAACTTTATAATTTTTAGTAGTATTTTGGTTTAGAATACTTGATTAAATTTGAGTTATATTGATTTCTTGATTTTTTCAACATAGTAGTAAATTAATTCTGTTGGAGTTGGAACTCCTGTGTTATAATTTACCGCTGCTGTATAATATTTTTGTAAATCTTCTATTGAAGATTTTCTCCACGCATGTTCAATTGCTGTTTGAATTGAACGTCCTATTGTACTATTTCCTTTCTTATATACTTTTGCTAAATGTAAAAATACATTTTCTTTGTCTTTATCATTTTCTATTATATAAATAATTGCATCATGTATATACTTTCTTCCTATTAAGTGTGAGCTAATCCCTATTAAATTTAGTTCCCTGTTAATTCTGTCTGAAAGTTTGTTTCTAAACTCACTTTCAGTTTCTGTGCTTATATTTTTGTTTAACTTTTCTGTTCTGTTTATTTTGCAAAGTAATAAAATATTTTCTATTATTAATTCTGGCGAATAGTCATCTTTTAGTTTGTGAAATATTAAATCTGCTCCATTGCTATGTGCATAAGCATATACCGTTTTCGAAGATATATTTGTTGTTATAACTATTATTGGTTTAATATCTAAATCTAATTCTTTTATCTGTTCTAAGACTTGAAGTCCAGAGCCTTCACCATTGTTTAATTCTATATCTAGTATAATTGCATCTGGCACATAAGTTTTTATATCTTTAATTGCCTCTTTTGAAGAATTTGCTATTTTTACTAATTTAACATCATCTCTTGTATTTGCATATTCCTTAATAATTTTGCAATCTTGCATGTCATCTTCAACCAAAAGTATATTTACTATTCTGTTTTTGCTCATAATGATACACCTCTTTATATTTCAAGGAAAATATATCACACGTTACTCATTTTTTCTACTTGTTGCTCAAAAATGGCTGTGTTGCGTATTTTTATTACTTTAATAGTTATATTGTGTATTTATAATATTTCTTTAAGTTTTTTTCTCTATTTTAAACTCGCTCAAATTTCGTGCAAATCTTATTTACTTGCATTTTTTTATATGCTAAAATAGTTTGTGCAAGGAGGATATTATGAGATTTTTAGTTCAAAGAGTTTCAGAAGCCAATGTTATGGTTGATAACAACATTACTGGTAAAATAGGAAAAGGTTATTTAGTTTTAATTGGAATTACTCACACAGATACTACTACTGATGCTGATTATTTAATTAACAAATTATTAAATTTAAGAGTTTTTTGTGATGAAAATGATAAAATGAATTTAAATATTAATCAAGTTAATGGTGAACTTTTACTTGTTTCACAATTCACTTTATATGCTAATACTTCTCATGGAAACAGGCCTGATTTTCTAGAAGCAGCTAAGCCAGTTTATGCAGAAGAATTGTATGAGTATATTATTAAAGAATGCAAAAATAGAAATATAAATGTACAGACAGGTATTTTTGGTGCTGATATGAAAGTGCATTTATTGAATGATGGACCTGTTACTATAATGCTAGAAAAATAGTTTTAAAGAGAAGAATCCTTTAATAGAATTCTTCTCTTTTTTGATTTGTTTTCTAATCCTATCTTAGTGTATACTGACTAACATCTGGTTCTACAAATATTTGATCATCTGCATTGTCAAATTCATATTCTCTAGTTGCTGTTGTATCATCTATAATTGTTTTTATTACTAATCCAGTTTCTTTTTCTATATAGTATTCTGTATTATTTGTTCCGTATAACAAATATGGGCTTAGATAATTCTTTATAACATAGCAATTTTTTTCTTCAATTTTAGCAGTTTTTATTCTTGCTGGAATACTATATAAAAATGTTTGCCATAAATTATCTGTTTGGAAAACGTCAATAATCTGAGCTCCCAGCATTGGAGTTGCACTATTTAGTTTAACTGTTTTAGAATCTTTAGTTTCGGTAAATGTGTCTATTCTTGTTCCACTATCATACATTGATAATTTAGTAATTTCACCGATTATTGTCTTTTCTTTCGATAATTATAAGCTGTTTTTTGTCTTTTGCATAATAGTTTGTAGTTATTGTTTGTTTATTTTCTTCGTTAAATGAAACTATTTTCATATGATAATTATTGCTATTAATATAATTTGATAGTTTTTTTTGCGTGTTAGATATAATTATCATGTTTCTAACTGTATGAATTAAAATTATGATAATTATTGCAAGTAAGATGATTCCCAGTTTTTTAAATATTTTTTTCTTATTCATAAAAAGCACCTCATTTCTTTGGTGTAGCCTAGCTATCATAAGCTTTTTTGCTTTTAGACCTATGGCTTTGCGTCATAAACTTTCACTTATTTTGCCTTTTTACTAATATATTATTATTATACCATATTTTTCTACTTAAAGCAAAAAAGACCAGTTAACTGGTCTTTTGCTACTTACATTTCACATTTCAAATTTTGCTTTTTCTTGCAAAGCTTTCCATGCTTCCTTACACCTTTTTGGATATGCGCTTTTCCCAGAAAGGGGAAAATATATTCCTCTAGGTTGAAATCCTGCATCTTTTAGTAACTTAACAGCCTTTTGAGTATGTGGAGTAATAAATATTTCTCCATTCGTAACATAGAGTATTGTTACTCCTCTTGCCACATAAAATCCTTCAAGATTATATATATCCGGAATATTAATGGCTTCTTCTTTGTTGAGATGTAGTGGTAAAACAACAACATCTCCATTTTCAACTTTGAGTCTTTTCTCTTCTGGTATCGGGTTATCCTCAATTGTAATTTTGCAAGCCATTTTTTATCCTCCTCAAAATTATTTGTTGCAATTTGTATACTGCGATTGCCAACTTGGATCTGTTTAAAAATGGTTACTCTTTATTTTAGCACATTTTATATATTTTTGTCAAAACGCTGGATATATTTTTATTTTGGAGCTTCTAGGCAGAATCGAACTGCCGACCTACGGGTTACGAATCCGTTGCTCTACCAACTGAGCTATAGAAGCATATACTATATTTTAACATATTTTTGTATAAAAACAATAGGGAAAAAACTTTTTGTTGCTTTACATAATATTGAGTGGTATAATACTATTACATATAGTTAAGCTTTGCTTAGCAAAATACTATAAAGGAGGCTCGTTTTAACCCACTTGGATAAGTGACATATTTTATTCTATCAATTTTATTGGAGGAAAAAAATATGTTAAATAGGAATTTTAAACCTGCTTTTGTTGTGGTCTTTGTATTGCTTGTCGTTCTTGTTTTCTTTATACTCTATAACAGCTGGGAAAATGATTTAAAAGAAAACATTAATTTTGAAAGTATCAAGTCTCAGCAAATAAGTCAAGAAGATAGTTTAAAAGATAACATTGTAAATGCAAATAATGTTATTTCATCTATTAAATCAGATACTAAAATTGTTTTATGTACAGTGGATGGAAAATATTATTTGTCACATGACAAAACAAAGAAAAGCAATGCTATATTTGAATGGTTTATGACTTCTCGAATTGATTTGGTTTGTGACTATTCAATATGTTTTGCAATTGACACATTAAGTTTAAATTTTTCTGTTCAGGATGGAACTGTTTGGGTCTACTTTAGTGAAGATGATATATATATCAATTCACTAACCGTTCACAAATCTGTATCTGATGAGATTACAGCTCTATTTGGAAGTAAATACTCCTCTTCTGAAGTTCTCGCTTTGGAACAAATTATAAAAGAAAATATTCAAAGTGATGCTATGATGAAAAGAGAGAATATTATTTTAGCAAAAGCTAATTTAATAGTTTATTTATCAGATTTAGCAGAATCGTTCAATGCAGAAATAGTAATTTGTGAACAATAATTTTAGAGGGTGCACAATAGCTGCACCCTCTTTCTTTTTTCTTTATATTTATTTAAAAATGTCTTCCACCTTTTGGTCTGTCCTCTTTGTTTTGGTCTTCTTCTATTTTTTTGCTGTTTGTTTCTATTTCTTTTTTCCTGTCTTTGTAAATATCTTCTATATTGTTTGGTTCTTCATTTACTGTTATGTTTTCTACTTCTGATGTTGCTTTTATTTCATTGTTATTTAAATTATTAAGTTTTCCTATTTTTCCTAATAAATCTTGATATTTTTTATAGTCTACTATTATATAGATTGATAGTCCTATTAATGCAACTATACAGAACATTAAGGCTCCAAAAACTGCTTTTTCTTGATTATTTGCATACCAAGTAGAAACTCCACCAAATATTCCTTTGAACCAATTTGATATTTTTCCTATTATTGTTGGTTCTGCATTTTTGTTAAATTTTATTGTATATGTTTTTGTTTCTTCTTGTTCTGTTGGTTCTGCTCCTTCTTCTTGAGGTTCCATAGTAATTTTATTTTTAACTGTTATTGTTATTACATTCTCGCCCTCTTTTAGTGAATCTGCCCCACTTATTTCTATTGTTGCTCCTTTTATATTAGCTAATGCTTCTATATCTAGACTTTTTACCCAATATTCTAGAGTTTCTATTGAGTATTCATATATATTAGATATAAACTCTGGTGTTAGTGGTACTTCTACCAGTTCTCCATTTTGATTTGTATATTTTATAATTAGCTTTTCTAATGCAAGTTCTTTTCTTTGTCTTGTAGCTTTTATTACATAATCAGTTTTTGTTGTTCCGTCTTCTGCTGTTACTGATATTGTAATTATATTTTCTCCTTCTTTTAGCTCTTCATATTCTGTTACTGAGACTGTTGCTTTTGAATCTGTTGGAGTTGCTGTTATATTTAATTTTGTTACTTCATTTGGTACTGTAATTGCATATTCTTTTACATCTTTATTAAATTCTGGTGTAATTGCTCCCTCTGCTATACTTAAACTACTTAATGTACTATCTGTTGATTTCTTTTCTTCTTCTGTTGGCTTTGTTGTAGTGGTTGGCTTTTTTGTTGTAGTTTTGCCACTTGATGAACTGCCACTGTTTGAGTTTCCACCTGTGTTCTTGTTTGGCTGAACAATACTTACTGTTTTTGATGCTGATTTTTGTTCATCATTTTCAGTTGAATAATCAGCAATAACCCCAGAAGCAGATATTGTAACACGTCCAGAACTTCCAGCAGTACAGGTAAATGATTTAGATGCATTATCTAAAAAAGTACTTCCCATGCTTCCGCTTCCATTAGAAGCTGTTGCACTAACATAACCAGCTCCACCGCTCACAGAAACTGTTACTGTAAAACTTTCTCCTGGTGATACCGATGATTTTGAAGTACTTATACTCAAACTTGCTGCATTTGATTTGATTGTCATTGCAAACAAAATTCCAATAATTATAGCTAATTCAAATATTATTTTTTTCAATAAATTAGTCTTCATTTTTTAATCTCCTATCTCTATAATGTGATTTTACTAGCTTGCATAATATGATTTTTTACTTTGACGTAATCTGCTGGTGTTATTTTTCCATCTCTGTTTACATCAGCTGCTTTTTCTGTAATAGCATCCATTGTTGTTGTTCCCATTATTTTATTTTTTATTTTAACATAATCTGATGGCGTTATTCTTCCATCTCCACTAGGATCGCCAAGTTTTACTATTGTATATTTCTCTACTCCGTCAATTTTTACTTTTGCCCCTGTTCCAACTAATGTATCTCCTGTTATTTCATTGCCGTTTTTGTCTACAATTACTGCATTACTATATTTTTTCTTTATTGTATTAGCTGTTGTTCCTGGTTCTGATGTAATTATATTGTTTTCGTCTGGTTCTGCTATATTATCATTTTTATTTGAGCCTATTACAACTAAATATGTTTTAGATCCGTCACTTGCTTCTCTTGCCATGTATCCTGTACCTCTTGGAGTTGAAACTTTATCCCAATAATATCCTCCAACTTTTGATGTAGCTCTTTCAGTTATTAATACTTGTGTTCCTTCGCTTATTATTGCAATGCTATTTCCATTTGGTGCATCTTTAAGTTTTAATCCTCCATTTGCATTGATATATGCCAATTCACCTGTTTCATCACCACTTATTGATGGACTTTTACATGCTGTAGATGGCATACCTGTATATAGCGGAATTACAAATGTAAAACTGCTCTCTAATAATCCCGCATCTTTATAATATCCTTTTAATATTGATCCTATACTTTGTGCATCAAATAGATTTTGTGCATATTGATTTACATAGTATGGTTTATATGTAACATTAAATTTTTGATAGTATAGTGTATCTTGTCCTCTCTTAATATATCTTTTTACTAATCCAATTCCACCCATTATTGATTTTTTAGGTGTATCCCATCCTTGCGATTTTGCATAAGCTAGTCCATTTAATATTACTGCTTCTTCACCTTTTCCAGATGCTCCAACATTAAACAAATTGTAGTAACCAACATATTGTCCTTTGTATCCTTGACCTGAGCATAATGCTGAAGCCCCGCTTCCTTGCTCTTGCAAGATTTTTCCTATTATATAAAATGGATTTATATTATATTCTGGATCATTTGCTACTTCGTATATTGCATCTATAATTGATTGATTATTTAAATATGATATTTTACTTGCCATTTGTGCAACCTGGCCTTTTGTTATACTGCTGTCATTTGATAATTGTAAATATTGAAATAAATTTGCATCATTTAAAGAATTTCTTGGATCCATTACATGTTCTATAGCTTGTCTTGAAGCACAATACCATCTTCCTGTATCTTGTTCTTCTCTTCCACATATTGAACATATCCATGCATTTGAATAACTATTTGGTACAACATTTTTTATTGAGTCTGCATGATTTTGATATTCGCTATTTATTGTTGCTTCCCAACTTAATCCTGTTTCATATAATTTAAAAGTCCAATTTGGATGTGAAGCTACAAGTGCTTGCACTAGTGTTACATATCCTGGGTATTTTTGTTCAAAATCTGATGGTAAATTGTTTGAATTTTTGGTATATGTATATGTTGCTCCATAAGATATGTTTAGAGTTTGTGGTACAAAACCAGCTGTTATATATATTAAAACAAAAAGAATTAAAACACATAAGATTTTTGTATTCAATTTATGAATTAAATTACGCTTTTGCATTCATCTCTCCTCTTTCGTATATTCTAAAATTTATACATTTAAAGTATATCGTATTAAGAAATTCAAGTCAAGGAATTTAAGGAAAAATAAACTGGTATTTTGTGGTTTTTTGGTATATTTTAGGTACATAAGTTCACGCATATATTATTTGTTTTACATAAAATAAGAGTCATCCTAAAAATAGAATGACTCTTATTTTTAATTAAGTACTAGTTACAGCATCCTCTGTTTCCGCAACCACAGTTTGTGAATAATAATAAGAAGATTATTATAAAGAATAAGATTGAGCAGTCATCTCCTCCACATCCACCAAACATTCCATTGTTACATCCACATCCACAATTTCTTTCATCTGGCATGTTACTTTACCTCCTTGTTTTATGTTATATCGTATAATATGCAGATTAAAGATTTTGTGTTACATTTTAATTTACTCTGTTTCTATTTTTATTTCTATGCTTCCTTTTTCTTCCATGTTGTCCATATTAGTTGCCTTTATTAAGCCTTCTGACAATGTATATAAATTATTATCTATATATATTATCCTTTCTACTTCTTTTGTATAATCATAATCATTATATCCTTCCGTTATTTGCATATGTGCAATTTTTCCTTTCAAATTAAAGCCACTTTCTAAGTCTAATCCATATACTATTGCACCTTGGAATTTTAAGTTTGAATGATAGTTTTCTCCTTCTGATATTGAAATTGGAAATGCTATTATGTTTTTTTCTTTTGAAAATAGCAGTGCCTTGTGATTATATAATAGCTCTGAATATGTTCCTCTCTCTCCTATATCCATTGAATACATTTCTTTTGGAGATGTTGGATTTGTTACGTCAAATAAAGCCATTTTCATTCCTATTGTTACAACGTTTCCGTCTTCTTTGGTTTCGGTATTTTCTCCAAATCCTATTATGTGATTTTCATCATATGGATGCAAGTAAGTGCTATATCCTGGTATTTTTAGTTCTCCTAATAATATTGGATTTGTAGGCTCTGATAAGTCTATTACAAATAATGGATCTGTTTGGACAAAAGTAACCATATATGCTTTATTATCTAAAAATCTTACAGAATATATTTTTTCTCCTTTTGCTAAATTTTCTAAACTTCCAATCATTTTTAGGTTTTCATTTAATATATATAAGTTGTTTGTTCTATTTTCTTCTTTTAAATTTGTACTATTAGTTGTTGCTATTCTGAAATTTCCGTCTTTTTCATCCATAGAAAATTGATTTAATACTTCACCTGGGACAGAGCCTGTACTAGTATATTCTAGTTTTGAGTTTTCCAATTTAAATTTATATATATATGTGTTTATATCATAGTTATCATAATATCCATATAATTTTTCATCTTTATATTCATATTTTACTTTTGCAACATATAAGTTGTTTTGGCTTGCATATACTTCTGTTCCTGCTCCTAAGTATGTTTCTATATTTGCAGGTTCATTATTATTAATATTAAATCCTGCAACATTTAAAAATGTATTATCTCCACTTTCTGGAAAATATGAAATATCTGAATATTCTATACATTTTGTTTCTTTAGAGATTGCTGTGTCTAAATATTTTGGTTTATAATCATTTTCGTTCAATTCTTCTTTGTTTTTTTCAAGCAATTCTGAATATATATATTTGTTTGACAACACATATACGTTTTCTCCAACCATTCTCGAAGATAAATAACTACCTTCTATTTGTATTTTTCTCTCCATTACAGGTTTGTTTTTATCCTCTATGTTATATACTTTTATATTTGTGTATTCATCTGAAGGATATATCATATCATCCATAACTGAGTTTTCATTTATTTGGCCATTATACTCGTATTTTTGTTCTACAATTATTAACCTGTTTCCATTAATAAAAATTTCTTTTGGTTCTATTTGTTCTTTTTCATATTTGATTTCTGAAGCTATTTTCATATTGGTTGCCTCTACTGCATTTACAATAACTAGTTTTTTTCCTGTTATGTAATAAATGTATTTACCATCTGTTTTTACTATATCTGCTTCCTCTACTCCTTCAACTTGATTGTTTGTTTTTGAATAATCATTGTTTTCTCTAAGCGTGCTATTTACTGAATCTTCTAGTAAGCTTACATTCTTTTGAGAGTCTTTATTTTCACTGTTTTGTTTTCTGACTATATTGTATAAATTCTCAAAACTTTCAACTTTAGGTAATCCATTTTCTTCTTTAACTTGCTTTATTGGGTCTGTTATATTTTTATTATGGTTTATTGGGACTGCTATTGAAATTGCTATTATAAATACTATTGTTGCTAAGGCTAAACTATATATTAGATTTGGTTTTTTCTTTTTCTTTTTGACATCTTTCATTTTTTGTAATGCATTATTTTTTAAGTTTTCATCTGCATTTATTTCGTTAATTGCTTCTATATAATCTTTTTTACTCATTTTTTAGCCCTCCCTCTAAATCCTGCTTTAATTTTTGTCTTGCTCGTGCAAGTCTTGATTTTACTGTATTTTCGTTTACTCTAATAATCTTGCTAATTTGATTTATTTTATAATCTTCATAGTAATATAAATAGATTATTGTTCTATATTTTAGTGGTAATTTTTGAACTGCATAATATATGTCGTGTCTTTCTTTTGTTTCGAATATTATATCTTCTTTTAACTCAGATGTATTTTTTAAAAAGCCTGATTGTAGCAAGTTTTTGCTACAATTTATTGTAACTCTAATAAGCCATGCTTTTTCATGCTCTTCGCTTTCAAATTTTGGCCATAATACACCTGGTGTATCTAATAATTCTATTTTTTCATTTATTCGTATCCATTGTTTTTGCTTTGTAAATCCAGGCTTGTTTCCTACACCTGCCGTTGTTCTTTTTGATATTCTATTTATGAATGATGATTTACCTACATTTGGTATTCCTAATATCATTGCTCTTATTTTTCTTCCTGTTCTTCCTTTTTCAGCATGAGCATCTAAATCTACTTGCATTATTTTTTCTATTTGTCTAATGCATTCATCTATTCCTTTTCCTGAGTTTGAGTCTACTAATACTGC
>OHCQ01000579.1_pt1 | contig 10596 bp, 11 predicted proteins | sample 1566791 | NCBI WGS metagenome assembly OHCQ01 (sample SAMEA3879541, study PRJEB24766) | human gut metagenome | biome: human-associated habitat; feature: feces | place: USA | collected 1985/1987
TCCCCGCAAAGCAAGGATGGGCATTTTCCCTGCAAAAATGGTTTCAGTCAAAGTTCTTCCCTCCTTTTTGAAAAAAGGGGGTAGAAAAACTACCCCCTTGGAAGAATAGAGATATTATTTGCGCCCGGAGATTTTTTCTCTGGGATGGGCGGTATCCCGCACGATGCCGGGGTCGGCACCCTCGACGGCTTCGGGGGTGATGATGACCTTCTGGATGGACAGATCGGAAGGAATCAGGAACATGATCTTCGTCATGATCTTCTCCATGATTGCCCGGAGTCCTCTTGCGCCGATCTGACGGTCTAGCGCCTTCTGGGCAATGGCCTGAAGGGCTTCCGGCTGAATTTCCACGCCGACACCCGCATCCCGCCCCAAAAGCTGCCGCTGGCGCTCAACCAGCATCTGCCGCCGGATATCCGGGTGCTGGCGGCGCAGACCGTGCCGGAGGACTTCCACGCCCGGTACGCCGCCCATACCAAGACCTACCTGTACCGCATCCATAACCACCCCATCGACTCGCCCTTTGACGCCGCCTACTACACCCGCGTGCCCCGGCGGCTGGACGAAGCCGCCATGCAGGCGGCGGCGCAGCAGTTCGTGGGCACCCACGATTTTCTGGCCCTGTGCGCGGCGGGCAGTTCTGCTGCCGCCCACGGGGACACCGTGCGCACCATCACGGACTGCCACGTCACCCGGCGCGGGGACGAGGTGAACATTGAGGTGACCGCCGACGGCTACCTGTACAACATGGTGCGTATTCTGGCGGGTACTTTGTGCGAGGTGGGCGCGGGGCGGCTGCGCGCTGCGGACATCCCCGCCATTCTGGCAAGCCGGGACCGCAGCCGGGCAGGCCCCACTCTGCCCGCAAAGGGCTTGTTTTTAAAGTGTGTGGATTACCCGGAAAGGAAGGAAGAGCAGCAATGAAAAAGCTTCATCGCGGCGGCGGCAATCCGGACGGAGAGCCGCTTTCTGCCGGGCGTGTGGAATATCTGGAGGCAGCGCGCCAGCGGGTGCGCCGCCGCCGTTTACGCCGCACCGCCATTCTTCTGGCGGCGCTGATACTGGTCACTCTGTTTGCCACCGGCGCGGTGGGTGCATCCATCGCCCGGGTAAAGGATCTGGTGGATACGGTGCACATCGCCCTTTCCCCGGCGGTGGGCTGGCCGCAGCAGACCGGCCTTGGTGATTTAACGGCAGTGCAGCCCATGTCCGGCAGCTTTGCAGCCATGGACGAGGATGCCTGTGTGGTGTACAGCTTGGGCGGCACCCGCCTTGCCGGCATCCAGAGCGGCTACGCCCGCCCGGCGCTGGCTGCGGGCAAGACCCGCTTTGTGCTGTACAACCGCTCCGGCAACGAGCTGCGGGTGGAAAGCCGCACCCAGAACCTGTACAGCAAAACGCTGGAAAACAGCATCTATCTGTGTGCCATGTCGGACACCGGCACGCTGGCAGTGGCAACGGACTCTGCCGACAGCACCGCCCGGCTGACCGTGTATACCCCCACCATGAGCGAACAGCTGCACTGGGATATGACCGGCACGCAGGGCACCCCGGTGCGGATGGCCTTTGCCGCCGACAGCCGCCGTCTGGCGGTGGCGGCTGTCACCTCCAGCGCCGGACAGTTACAGGCAAACCTCTTTGTGCTCAGCCTTGCGCAGGGCGACCCGGTGCAGCTGAGCAGCGGGGACAGCGTGCCCCAATGGCTGGGCTGGCTGAACAACGACACCGTGCTGGCTGTGTACGAGAACTGCGCCGTGGTGTACGGTGCGGACGGCGGCGAGCGGGGACGCTTCGACCTTGGCGGCGGCAGTCTTGTCAGCGTTTCGCAGGACGGTGCAAACGCCGCCCTGCTGCTAGAAAACGGACAGGTGTGCACCGCCGTACTGCTGGATAAAGACCTGAACGTGCAGTACAGCGGCAATGTGCCTGCGGCAAACCAGATCTTGCGCCGAGGTCAAAACTTTTATCTGCTTACCGACAGCGGCGTGGAATGCTTTACCGCAGACGGGGTGTACCAGTGGGGACAGACGCTTTCCGTCCGTCCGCAGGCACTCATCGCGGGCAAGCAGCTGCTGGTGCTGTGCGGCAACACGGTGCAGCAGATCGCTCCGCCGGAGCAAACGGCTTCCAGCGCCCGGTGAACGAGGGGAAAACCGGTATTTTTGCGGGGAAAGTGATCTTTATAACAGGGAAAACAAGGTATGTTCAAGAATCCGTCATTTCTTTTTGATATCCTATGTACGGTGGTCTGGCTGGTGCTGATGGCACGCTACGCCCGCAAGGGTTTTCTGGCGTCCATCGTGCAGCTGTCCGGCAACCTCATCAGCCTGCTGGGCGCACGGCAGTGTTCTGCCGCCTGTGCGGGCTGGGTGTTCGAAAATCTGCTGGCCGGGGGCTTCCGCACCCAGATCGCCGCCCACCTTTCGGAGGACGGCGTGGTGAACCTTTCCGGCATTGCCCAGCAGTACGCGGGCTTTCTGCCGGAAAGCTTCCGCGCTTCCATTGTGGCGGCGTGCGAGCGCAGCATCAACGCCGTGCTGGCAGATAATGCCGTGGTGCTGGCGGATACCATCGTGGAAAAAGTATTGCAGCCGCTGCTCACCCCGGTGATCATGCTGGTGCTGTTCTTTGTGTTCTACGCGGTGCTGCGGCTGCTGGTCAGTATGCTGGTCACCGTGCTGGGGCTGGTGAATAAGCTGCCGGTCATCGGCACCGTCAACCGGGGTCTGGGCTGGCTGACCGGCGGCATGACCGCAATGCTGGACCTATACCTCGTGCTGTGCGTGGTGTGGGGACTTGTGGTCATCACCGGCGGCAATTTAAATGTGCTCAACGACACTGTGATGCACAGCAGTCTTTACTATAAAGCGTTTAATATGTTCAACCCCTTTTTGTAACAGGGGCGACAAGGAGGAACTATGGTCTGTATTCGATGCCAGAAGCGTCCGGCGATCATCTTTATCCAGCGGATGGAGAATGGTCAGATGAAGCAGGAGGGGTACTGTCTGCACTGTGCCCGGGAACTGCACATCAAGCCCGTGGACGATCTGATGAAACAATTCGGGATGTCGGAGCAGGATCTGGATAACATGGAAAACCGCATGGAGAGCATGATGGAGGAGCTGGGCGACTCCAACCCCCTTTCCATGCTGATGAATATGTCCGGCAGCGGCGAGGATGCCGATGCGGAGAACATGGACGAGGATCTTGTGCCCGGCAGCAATGCCACCTTCCCGCTGGGCTTTACCGGCACGGAGAAGCAGGACGGCGAAAAAAAGGCCGACCGCAAAAACGGCAAAAAGCCGCCCAAGCGCAAATTTCTGGATACCTACTGCGAAAACCTGACCCGCAAGGCGCGGGAGGGCAAGTTGGATGATATCATCGGCCGCGACCGCGAGATCTACCGCACCATCCAGATTTTGAGCCGCCGCCAGAAGAACAACCCCTGCCTCATCGGTGAAGCCGGTGTGGGCAAGACCGCCATCGCCGAAGGCATTGCCGAGCGCATTGCCAAGGGACAGGTGCCCATCGGCCTGCGGGATAAGGAAATTTTTCTGCTGGACCTCACCAGCCTTGTGGCGGGCACCCAGTTCCGCGGCCAGTTCGAGCAGCGGGTCAAGGGTCTGCTGAGCGAGGTAAAAGCAGCGGGCAACGTCATCCTGTTTATTGACGAGATCCACACCATCACCTCTGCCGGTGAGAGCGAGGGCGCCATGAACGCGGGCAACATCTTAAAGCCCGCCCTCTCCCGCGGCGAAATTCAGGTCATCGGTGCCACCACCTTTACCGAGTACCGCAAGTACATTGAAAAAGATCAGGCGCTGGAACGCCGTTTCCAGCCTGTGCGGGTGGAGGAGCCCAGCGTAGCCGACACCCTTGCCGTGATGAACGGCATCAAGCGCTACTACGAGCAGCACCATCATGTGCAGGTGCCCGCCGAGGTGCTTTCGGCGGTGGTCACCCTGAGCGAGCGCTACATCACCGACCGTTTTCTGCCGGACAAGGCCATCGACCTGCTGGACGAAGCCTGCGCCTGCTGCAATCTGGCGCACCCGGTCATCTCCGAGTATCTGGGGATGCAGAAGGAACTGGATGCCCTGAAGCAGGAAGAAGCCGAGATGGAAAGCGCGGATGTGAACGAAGCCATCGACTACGAGCGCGTAGCCGAGCGCAAGACCCGCATCGCCAAACTGGAATCCGAGCTGCCCGCCAAGCAGGCCGCTGCCAGCGAAATTCAGGTGACCATGGACGATGTGGCAAAGGTCATCGAGCTGTGGACGGGCATCCCGGCGGTAAAAATTCGCGAGACCGAGTACGTCAAGCTGGCAGGGCTGGAAAACGCGCTCAAGCAGAAGGTCATCGGTCAGGACGAAGCCGTGCATCTGGTGGCGCAGGCCATCAAGCGCAGCCGCGCCGACCTTTCCGGCCGCCGCCGTCCCGCAAGCTTCATCTTTGTGGGCCCCACCGGCGTGGGCAAGACCGAGCTGGTCAAGCAGCTGGCAGAACAGTTGTTCGACGGCCCCGACCCGCTCATCCGTCTGGATATGAGCGAGTACATGGAAAAATACGCGGTGTCCCGCATGATCGGTTCGCCTCCGGGCTATGTGGGCTACGAGGAGGCCGGTCAGCTGACCGAGAAGGTGCGCCGCCGCCCGTATAGTGTGGTGCTGTTCGACGAGATCGAAAAGGCACACCCGGACGTGATGAACATCCTGCTGCAGATCCTGGACGAGGGCAAGATCAACGATGCGCAGGGACGCACGGTGGATTTTTCCAACACGGTCATCTGCATGACCTCCAACGCGGGTAGCAGCGACCAGAGCGCGGGCAGCCTTGGCTTTAACAAGAGCGACGCCCAGCGCAGCGAGGAAAAGACCCGCAAGGCGCTGGCACAGTTCCTGCGCCCGGAGTTCCTTGGCCGTGTGGACGAAGTGATCGCCTTCAAGCCCCTGACCGAACAGACCCTGCAGGGCATTGCCGCCCTGATGCTGGACGAGTACAAGCCCGGCATGGAAGCCAAGGGTATCACTTATAGCTACACCCCGGCAGCGCTCAAGGCGCTGGTGCAAAAGAGTCAGGGCGGGCGCTTCGGCGCGCGCGATTTGCGCCGCACCATCCGCAAGGCGGTGGAGGACCCCGCCGCCGAGCGCCTGATCGACGGCACGCTTGCTTCCGGCGGCACCCTTGTGGTGGATGCCGATGAAAACGGCGAAGTCGTGCTGAAATAATCATAACCGCAAAGCACCCCGGCTGAAAACAGCTGGGGTGCTTTTTGTCTGCATGAAAAAACTTTTTGTAATATATACTTGACATTTGGAATGGTAAATGCTACTATATGTCCAGAGGATAAAACAAATGCCGACCCGGCAGGAAAGGAGCATATCAATGCCGAAGAACCTGAAATTAAAGGCAGCCCGTGCGGAAAAGGATATGACGCAAGGCGCGCTTGCCGAAGCGGCAGGCGTTTCGCGCCAGACCATCAACGCCATTGAAAAAGGGGAGTACAACCCCACCATCAACCTTTGCCGCAGTATCTGTAAAATTCTGGATAAGACATTGGATGAACTGTTCTGGGAGGAATGAACTATGAAATTTTCACTATACAGCAAGAAAAACCAGTTGGACGAGATGCAGGAGCAGACCATGCGCAAAATTGAAAGCCATGGCTTCTGGCTGCTGTGGGGCAGCCTTCTGGCGGCGTGGATCGTGCAGATGATGTTCGGGGCTGCGGACAAGGCTGCCGGAGAGTGGGTCGTATTCATGATCGGCTGCATCTATATGGTTGTCGCGTGTCTGCGCAATGGTCTGTGGGATCGCCACCTTTCGGATACGGCCCCGGCCAATGCCGTGTATTCTCTGGTGGCTGCGGTGGCAGTTACGCTGATCTGCGGTTTTTCCTATGGATACTGGGTCGGTGCTGTTTTTGCCGGTGTTTTTACCGGCATCCTGTGCTTTGCATTGCTGCAGCTGTGCGCCGCATTGACACGCAAACGGCGCGAGCATCTGGATGACCCGAAGGACGGAGAATAATATTATAAAAAGGGGCTGCTGCACAGCATTTGATGCAGCAACCCCTTTTTGCATGGGTGCATGATATTATCCCGCATTGACGAATCTGCGCAGAATAAGTACAACAAAACATATTTGATACAAGGAAACGATTGCACCCCCTAATGCACCCCCTAAATACAGGAGATGCGTCACCCTCCATCCGGGCATTGGATCAGGCTACTCTTCATTTTATGGACAATTGCAGAGTAGTCTTTTCTTTCACGAAAAAAGAGATATCAACGCGCCAGAGTCAATATCTCTTCCTTTTTTATAATTCAATGATCAGGTTCACGGTCTTTCCCTCTCACAAGCTGTGCTTTCTCCGCTCTTTTCCTGTCACGATGTAGTATTGCTTCTTGTTTTCATACATTTCCGCATCTGCGGCTTTCAGAAGCGACTCAAAATCCGTGTCCTTTGTGCCGCTTATCGACGTACCGAGGGACGCGGTAGCACCCAGTTGGCTTTTTGCCGTTTCCAGTAGTTTCTGAAACGCCGGATGTGTGATGTTTGGCAGAACCGCAATGAACTCATCTCCGCCAAGCCGATACACATGACGCTTTCCGAACACAGATTTCAGCGTCTGTACGGTCTGCACAATGAATTTATCACCGGCGTCATGTCCCTTTTGGTCATTTATTTCCTTTAGGCCGTTTATGTCGCACATGACAACCGCCAGGGGAAAGTACTTCTCCAGCTTTTCTGTGTACGCCCAATCCAGTGCTTTTCTGTTTTTACAATCTGTGAGCTGGTCATATAATGCACTGTGCTCCAGTGCATCTGCATTATCGCGCAGTCTTATCATAAAAGAGATCATAAACTCGATCATATCTATCAGATTCGAGATTTCATGCAGTTTCTCTTCGGGAGGATTGTCCACACCGTAGAATCCGACCATCTTGCCGTTGATTTTGATTGGCCCTGTCACAAAGGTATTGACACCCTGAGGTTTCAGCAGTTCATAGATGGCTTCGCTTGTTTTTTTGCATTCTTCAATGTCATGGATGATGACATTGTTGGATTCTTGATATATTGTGCAAACCATGTTTCAATGATGCCTTCATACGGCACATCCTGCAAGTTATCTTTTTCTTTGGATACGCCCGCTTTGCACCACTCGTAGGTGTTGTCAAACGTTCCGCGATCATTCTGTTCAAAGATGAACGCTCGATCGGCGGTCATACGCTGTCCGATATACTCCACCAGTTGATTCAGTACTTTGTCCGGATTTTCTTCTGAAGCGGCATACCGAACCATGTCCGTGAGGAATCTCTCGTAATTCAGGATTCGTTCCTGCGCTTCGCGCTTGCTGACTTCCAACGTTTCCTTTTCCTTATGGTACAGGATTCTCTGGAGCTTGCTTCGCATCGTCGTGGCAGTCAGAAACATACTCAGCACCCCGTACAGAATAACATCCGCTAGGTTTTTGGATAGAATTGGGTTGTGCTGCGCAAAGAAAGCAAGTCCGGTATAGAGCAGCATACTGCTCAGAATCAGCCCGTTCATGACCGCCGCTCTGGCGGTAAACAGCAGCGGCGCTACCATCATGAACACAATGTAGTTGACAGTGAGCTCCTCCGATGTAATCAGCGTTCCCGTAATAATGCCGAACAGCAGCAGCGCGGCAAAAAAGCTGTATACAACCAGTTTTTTCCCCAAGAAGCTTCTAAGTTGACAACGAGAAATGCAAAAATAGACCAAAGAAAGGAATGTATAGACCAGATACACCCATTTAAATTTTCCGATACTCAGAGAAAACACACTCACCAGCGTTATGACTCCAAAGGCAACAAGCGCCACAACAGAATACAGCCGCATGGCTTTCCAGTTTTCTTCCCATACATCCTGTTTTACTTTCTCATAATCACCACAACTAAACATAAACAACGAAACAATTTGTTTCATACGTTTTTTTCTCCAAACTCTGTTCCATTACCGCTTTGCCCGTCTCATAAGGAGCACAGATTCAATGGTACTTTCATTGTCCCAATCAAGTTCATATAATTCTTGTTCATTGAAAAATACAGGAAAACGGAACTTGAGACTTCTTGAAATCCTGCCATCCTCTTGTTCTGCTTCATAGATATTTCCTTTTTGTCGAGTTGAGTATAGCATATTGCGGACAAAAAGAAAAGCGGAGCAGGGAACGTATGATATGATCCCGCATTGACAAATCTGCGCAGAATAAGTACAATAAAACATAGCTATCCGCAAATTTTTTGCATGAGAATAAAGGAGCGTTTTTCTATGCCGAGCAATAAAGTCCGCACCCGTTTTGCACCCTCGCCCACGGGTTATATGCACGTTGGCAACCTGCGTACTGCCCTGTACACCTACCTGATGGCCAAGCACGAGGATGGCACTTTCATCCTGCGCATCGAGGACACCGATCAGGGCCGCTATGTGGAGGGCGCTGTGGATGTCATCTACAACACCCTGCGGGAGACCGGCCTTCTGTGGGACGAGGGCCCGGATATCGGCGGCCCCGTGGGCCCCTATGTGCAGAGCGAGCGCATGGGCATGTTCAAGCAGTATGCCGAGCAGCTGGTGGCAGAGGGCAAGGCCTATTACTGCTTCTGCACCGAAGAGCGCTTGGAAGCTCTGCACGCCGAGCAGCGCGCTGCCGGTGAGATGACCCACTACGACGGCTGCTGCCGCGAACTGCCCAAGGAGGAAGTGGAAAAGCGCCTTGCCGCAGGCGAGCCTTACGTCATCCGCCAGAAGATCCCCCGCGAGGGCGTGACCGGCTTTGACGATGTGGTGTACGGCCACATCGAGGTGAACAACAGCGAGATGGACGACCAGATCCTCATCAAGACCGACGGGATGCCCACCTACAACTTTGCCAACGTGGTGGACGACCACCTGATGGGCATTACCCACGTCATCCGCGGCAGCGAGTATCTGTCCTCCACCCCCAAGTATAACCTGCTGTATCAGGCCTTTGGCTGGGATATCCCCACCTATATCCACTGCCCGCCGGTGATGAAGGACGCCCAGAACAAGCTTTCCAAGCGCAACGGCGATGCAAGCTATCAGGACTTGGTGGCAAAGGGCTACCTGACCGAGGCAGTGCTGAACTATATCTGCCTGCTGGGCTGGAGCCCCCGCGGCGAGTACGCCGAGCAGGAGATCTTCTCCCTGCCGGAGCTGGTCAAGATCTGGTCGCCGGAGGGTATCTCCAAGTCTCCCGCCATCTTCGACCCCCTCAAGCTGCGCGCCATCAATGCGGAGTATATCCGCCGCCTCAGCCCCGAGGAGTTCCAGAAAAAGGCCGAGCCGTGGATCGACAGCGCCGTGCACAGCGCCATCGACAAAAAGCTGCTGTGCGCAAACCTGCAGCCCCGGTGCGAGGTGCTGGGCGAGATCCCCGAGCAGCTGGATTTCTTTGACGCCATGCCGGAGTATGACGTGAGCCTGTATGCCAACAAAAAGCAGAAGACCACCCCGGAGACCGCAAAAGAAGCACTGGAAGCCCTGCTGCCGGTGCTGAGCGACGAGGCGCTGGATTTTGCGAACCGCGATGCCGTGTTCGATGCCTGCAAGGCAAAGGCTGAGGAACTGGGCAAAAAGAACGGCTGGCTGCTCTACCCGCTGGGCATTGCCCTTTCCGGCAAGCAGCGCACCCCCGGCGGCGGCACCGACCTTGCCTGCATGATGGGCCGCGAAAAGACCCTGCAGCGCGTGCAGGATGCCATTGCAAAGCTGAACGGTTAAGTTTTACAAAATACCCCCAAAGCCCTGCGGCAAAATGACGGCCGCAGGGCTTTTTTGCGTCTTTGGGCGGGTTTGGGGCGGTTCTATGCACCGCGCCAAAAACTGCCGCTGCCCCGCGTTACAGTATATGCAGACAGTGCGGGGAACAGAACAAAAATCCCCGCCGGAAAGCGGGGGATTTTTATGACAGAGCGGATGGGTGTTTTATCTTCGGACGGGCGGTGCTTGCAGCCTTCGCCCTTGGCGGCACGGGCGATGCTGCGCCCGGCGGCGCGGCGGCTGGCAGCGGTGGGCATCGGCTTTGCAGGCGGCTGGGCAGTGCTGTACGGGGCGCTGATGCCCTTTGGGCTGGGGCTGACCCTTGGATTGGCAGAGGATTGCTTTGCCCCCTGCGCGGCAGGGGCGGCGCTGGGACTGCTGCTCCATGGACTGGGGGCGCTTTCGCTGCGCAGCCTGTGTCAGCTGTGTGCGCTGGGCGCTGCCGTGGCAGCCCGCTGGCTGCTGCCGCAAAAGTTTGTCCCCGCCGCGCTGGCGGGCTGCGGTACATTGACCGGCATGGCGCTGTGCTTTGCGCTGGGCAGCAGCGGCGGGGCAGACCTTTTGCTGTACAGCGCGGCGGACGCCCTGCTTGCGGCGGGCATCGGCTTCGGGCTGCGCAAATTTGCCCCGGAGCGCCCGGGCATGGGCACGCTGCTGGTGGGCGCAGCCGTGGCGGCGGCGCTGGGCAGTGTGCGGTGGGGGTGGTTTTCGCCCGGGATATTGGCGTGTGCCGCCGCAGAGTTGGCGCTGTGCTGCCGGGCACAGAAGTTTGCCGCCCTGAGCGGCAGCGCG
>OHCQ01000580.1_pt1 | contig 10595 bp, 9 predicted proteins | sample 1566791 | NCBI WGS metagenome assembly OHCQ01 (sample SAMEA3879541, study PRJEB24766) | human gut metagenome | biome: human-associated habitat; feature: feces | place: USA | collected 1985/1987
TTCGGACGCGGGCCTCCCATGCCGCGGGGGCCGGGGCCGTGGACGACCTTTGCTTTCTGTTCTGCCATTACTGCTCACCTCCCTGCTTGTCAAAATCGCCGCCGCCCTGCGTCTGGCTGTTGTAGACCTCCTGATAGATGGCATTGGTCGCCAGCAGCTCTGCGTGGGTGCCCAGACCGTTGATCTGGCCGTTCTCCAGCACCAGAATGCGGTCTGCATCCTGCACCGAGGAAATGCGCTGTGCAATGATGATCTTGGTCGTGCCGGGGATCTCCTCCCGGAAGGCCTTGCGGATCTTGGCATCGGTCGCGGTATCCACGGCGCTGGTGGAGTCGTCCAAAATCAGCACCTTGGGCTTGCGCAGCAGGGCGCGGGCGATGGTCAGGCGCTGCTTCTGGCCGCCGGACACGTTGGAGCCACCCTGCTCGATCCATGTATTGTACTTATCCGGGAAGCGCTGGATGAACTCATCCGCGCAGGCCAGCTTTGCCATGCGGATGCACTCTTCCTCGGTGGCGTTGGCATCGCCCCAGCGGAGGTTATCCAGAATAGTGCCGCTGAACAGCACGTTCTTCTGCAGCACCATGGAGACCTCGCGGCGCAGCACGTCAAGGTTATAGTCCCGCACGTCCACGCCGCCCACCCGCACGGTACCGCTCTCGGTATCGTACAGGCGGGGGATCAGCTGCACCAGACTGGATTTTGCGCTGCCGGTGCCGCCGATGATGCCCAGCGTCTCGCCGGGCCGGATGGTAAAGCTGATATCGTTCAGCACCGGCTGACCGCTGCCGTGCTTATACTTGAAGGTAACGTGGTCGAACTGGATGCTGCCGTCTGCCACCTGCTGCACCGGCTGCTTTGCCGGGGGCAGGTCGGTGTGCTCGTCCAGCACCTCCACGATACGCTTGGCAGAGGCGGCGGACATGGCAATCATGACAAAGGCCGTGCTCAGCATCATCAGTGCCATGAGGATGTTCATGATATAGCCGAACAGAGCGTTCAGCTGGCCGGTGGTAATAGCACCGTGCAGCACATATTTTGCGCCGAACCAGCTCAGCGCGATGTTGCAGCCGTACACCGCCACCAGCATGGCGGGGTTATTGAAGCTCAGGCGGCTTTCCGCGTTGACAAACTGCTTGTATAGGCTCTCGCAGGCGGCGGTGTATTTTTCGTTCTCAAAGCCCTCGCGCACAAAGCTCTTGACCACGCGGATGGCAGAGACATTCTCCTGCACCGAGGCGTTGAGGTTATCGTAGTTCTTGAACACCCGGTCAAAGATGCGGAAGGTAGGGATCATGATGGCAGCCAGCACCGCCACCAGAAAGGCCACTGCCACCACGAACACCAGCGACAGCGGGCCGCCGATGACCACGGCCATGAACATGGCAAACACCAGATGCACCGGGGCGCGCACGCACATGCGCAGGATCATCTGAAAGGCGTTCTGCACGTTGGTCACGTCGGTGGTCATGCGGGTGACAAGACCTGCCGTGGAGAATTTGTCGATGTTGGAAAAAGAGTAATGCTGGATGTTTTCATACATGGCATCGCGCAGATTTCCGGCAAAGCCGGTGGATGCCTCGGCGGCATACTTGCCCGCCAGCACGCCCAGCACCAGCGCAATGGCTGCCACCAGAAAGGTAAGCAGGCCGTAGCGGATGATGGCGTTCATATCGCCCTTTTCAATGCCCTGGTCGATGATAAAAGCCATGATGGTGGGCAGCAGCACATCCATAATGGCTTCCAGCGCAGCAAAGAGCGGTGTCTTGATCGAGGCGGCTTTATACTCGCCCAGATGCGACACAAGCTTTTTGATCATCTGAATTTCCCTCCCATTGAAGTTATTTGTTTGGTACAAAACAATTTTATACAAAACGATCTGAATGTCAATAGCTTTCGAAAAATGTTCATAATTGCTAATTTAGCAAGTCCTTTTTCAGCGCTTTGACGGAAAAGGTGGTTATTTCAACGCCTCCCGCAGCTTGTTCAGCAGCCGCAGCAGTTCTGCGTTCTCCTCCTCGGTCAGCAGTCCGGCCACATAGTCGTCGGTCTGGTGGAAGGAAAGCAGGGTCTTTTCGTGCCGTTGGATGCCCTCCTCGGTCAAAACCAGCTGCTTGAGCCGGGCATCCTGCGGCACGCTCAGCCGCTGGATGTAGCCCTTGCGCTCCATCAGCTGCAAAATGTTCGTCACCGTGGAGCGGGTGATGGAAAACTCCCGCTCGATGTCCCGCTGGAACACCGGCTCGTCCCGGTGGCGGTAGAGATACTCGATGATCCACCCGTGCATGGGGGTGGTCTGCTCTACCCCGTTGGCGCGGGAAAACTGGTTCAGCCTGCGGAAGATCAGGTTGTCCACCCGGCGCAGCTGGGCGGGGATGACCTGCGGCCCTTCCCACGGCGGGTCCAGCTTGCAGTGCTCTTCAATAGGGTGTTGTGTACACATAATGGTTTTCCTCTGTTTCGGTCAAATCGTTCGATGTGAAACTGTTTGATACGATACATATATTACTCATTTTCCCGCTCAATGTCAAGGGGGCGCAAAAAAGGCCGCTGCAGAAAATTTTCCGCAGCAGCCTTGATTTTTATGGATACGGGATACGCTTACAGCTTTTTGCCGGTCAGCAGCTCGTAGGCCTCCAGATACTTGGCAATGGTCTTGTCAATGACATCCTGCGGCAGGTCGTAGTTGCTGTCGGGGTTGGCCTTCAGCCAGTCGCGCACGAACTGCTTGTCGAAGGAGGGCTGGCTGTGACCCGGCTCGTAGCCCTCCAGCGGCCAGAAGCGGGAGGAGTCCGGGGTCAGCATCTCATCGCCCAGCACCACGTTGCCGTCCTCGTCCAGACCAAACTCGAACTTGGTATCGGCAATGATGATGCCGCGGGACAGTGCATACTCGGCGCACTTTTTGTACAGGGCAATGGTGTAGTCGCGCAGCTTAGTAGCGTACTCCAGACCGTGACCGGGGAACTTCTTCTCCAGCACGTCGATGCTCTGCTCGTAGGAGATGTTCTCGTCGTGGTCGCCGATCTCGGCCTTGGTGGAGGGAGTGTAGATGGGCTCGGGCAGCTTATCGGACTCCTTGAGACCCTCGGGCAGCTGGATGCCGCACACCTTGCCGGTCTTCTGGTAGCTTGCCCAGCCGCTGCCGGTAATGTAGCCGCGCACAATGCACTCGATGGGCAGCATGGTCAGCTTGCGGCACATCATGCTGTTGCCGGTGAACTGGGGCTGGCGGAAGAACTCCGGCATATCCTGCACATCCACGCTCAGCATGTGGTTGGGCAGCAGATCGCGGGTGTAATCGAACCAGAATTTGCTCATCTGGGTGAGCACGGTGCCCTTTTTGGTGACCTTGTTTTTCAGGATGACGTCAAACGCAGAAATGCGGTCGGTGGCAACCATGATCAGGCTGTCGCCATTGTCGTAGATCTCGCGGACTTTGCCTTCTTTGATGGGTTTGAACTCAGTCATAATCAAACACTCCATTTTTCCATGTTCTCAGCAGCGCAGCAGCGCAGCGCAGTTCTTACCCTATTATTCTACCATACTGCCGCGCGGTTTAAAAGGAACAGAATAAAAGAAAAACAGGCAAGTTTTGTGTTTTTATCGTGAAAAGTGCGCAAAAAGCAGCAGGAAATTTCGGCGTTTTGACGATAAAAGTCGTACTTTATCCCCAAATGCACGCACCTTTGCAAAATGCAGTCATGGACAAGCGCCGCCGGTTGCGGTATCATAGTAGTATGCGTATATCTGCGCTCCGCAGGGGCGCAAAAGTAAACAAGGAGGTAAAGAGTATGGGCAAATTTCCCAAGGGCTTTTTGTGGGGTGGCGCTACCGCTGCCAACCAGTGCGAGGGTGCATGGCAGGCAGACGGCAAGGGTCTGGCTACGGTGGATGTGACCCCCTTCGGCCCGGACCGTTTTCCGGTGGCAACGGGCTATATGGAAATGCTGGGCTGCGATGACGCACATTTCTACCCCAGCCACGAGGCCATTGACCTGTATCACCATTATAAAGAGGATATCGCCCTGTTTGCAGAGATGGGCTTCAAGTGCTTCCGGCTGTCCATTGCATGGACCCGCATCCTGCCCAACGGCGACGATGCTCAGCCCAACGAGGCAGGACTGGCTTTCTACGACAGCATTTTTGACGAGTGCCATAAGTACGGCATCGAGCCGCTGGTCACCATCTGCCACTTTGACACTCCCATTGCCCTCATCAAAAAATACGGCGGCTGGAAAGACCGCCGCATGGTGGACGCCTACGTCCACTACTGCGAGGTGCTGTTCGACCGCTTCAAAGGCAAGGTGAAGTACTGGCTCACCTTCAACGAGATCAACATGCTGCTGCACCTGTCCTTTACCGGCGCAGGGCTGGTATTCTACCCCGGCGAAAATGTGGAGCAGGTCAAGTATCAGGCCGCCCATCACGAGCTGGTGGCCAGCGCAAAGGCGGTAAAGCTGGCGCACGAAAAAATGCCGGACGCCATGGTGGGCTGTATGCTGGCAGCAGGGCAGTTCTACCCCCGCACCTGCGCCCCGGAGGATGTGCGGGCGGCGCAGGAGGCAGATCGGGACAACTACTTCTTTACCGATGTACAGGTGCGCGGTGCTTACCCCGTGTGGGCTAAAAAGCGGATGGAGCGCGCCGGGGTGCAGCTTCACACACAACCCGAGGACGACCGCACGCTGCGGGAGGGCACAGTGGATTTTGTGTCCTTCAGCTACTATTCCAGCCGCTGCATCACGGTGGATAAGGAGCTGATGGCGGCAGAGAATGCGGAAGGCAACGCCGTGTCTGCATCGGTGAAAAACCCCTACCTGAAAGTCAGCGAGTGGGGCTGGGCCATCGACCCGGTGGGTCTGCGGGTGACCCTGAACACCATTTACGACCGGTACGAAAAGCCCATGTTCATCGTGGAAAACGGTCTGGGCGCGGTGGATACCGTAGAGCCGGACGGCTCCATCCACGACAGCTACCGCATCGACTATCTGCGGGCGCACATCGAGGAGATGGAAAAGGCCATCAACGAGGACGGCCTGCCCCTGATGGGCTACACCACATGGGGCCCCATCGACCTTGTGAGCGCCTCCACCGGCGAGATGAAAAAGCGGTACGGCTTTATCTATGTGGACAAGGACAACGACGGCAACGGCACCCTTGCCCGCAGCCGGAAGGACAGTTTTTACTGGTATAAAAAGGTCATCGCTTCAGACGGCGAGGACCTGACCTGAGCAAGCGCCCCGGCACTGTTTGCGGTATGGCAGCGCCGGGGCGTAAAAGTGTGAGGAAGAACCGATAACGGAGAAAATTTATGACACCACAAATCATTGCACACCGCGGTGCTTCCTATCTTGCACCGGAAAATACCCTGACAGCCTTTAAAAAAGCCATGGAGATTGGCGCGGACGGCGTAGAGATGGACGTACAGCAGACCATTGACGCCGGGCTTGTGATCCATCACGACTATATGATCGATCTGCACACGGATATTTCCGGCAAGATCTATGATATGACCATGGGCGATTTAAAGGAATTGGATTTCGGCAGCTGGAAAGACGCCATCTTTCAGGACGAGAAGATCGCCACCCTGCAGGAGGCCATGGAACTGTGCAGGCAGATGCCGGGATGCACCGTGCATCTGGAACTGAAATCCACCATGGACAACGACCCGAACTTTGTGCCCCGGGTGCTGGAAGTGCTGCAGCAGACCGAGATGGTAGAACAGGTGATCCTTGTTTCCTTCAACCACGCGCTGCTGCGGCAGGCAAAGCAGCTGCTGCCCGAACTGCGGGTAGGTGCACTGGTATACGGCGAGCTGGAAAGCATGCTGCTGCCGCCGCCCATCATCTGGAAGGATCTGGGACTGACCAACGGCATAGACGACATGGAAGCCATGGACGCCGCCCTGCCGGAGAGCGCAGCAGACGAGGAAAACTGCAGCTGGATGACCCGCTGGATGAGCGATAAGGTAAGTATGCTGCGGGCAAATTTCCCCGGCGAGAGCCTGAACGAGATCTACAAAAACCTGATGGCGCAACGGGATCTGCCCGCCTACATCCGCAGTCTGGACTTTGTGCCGGAGTGGGTCAGCTGTGAGCACCACACCGCCTACAAAAACGCCGGTTTCATTGACAAACTGCACGAGATGGGCATCAAGGTGTCTTTGTGGACGGTGGACACGGAAGATTCTGTCCGCAGCCTGCTGCGCACCAGCGCCGATGCCTACATCACCAACCGCCCCGACCGCGTGCGGGAGTGGATGGAAAAGGAACAGGCGGCGACCGCCCCAACAGAAACCGCCACGGCAGAGTCTGCCCCCGCTGCTGCGGCAGACGCCGGGACAGCTGCCGCAGAGTAAACCGACCGGAACAGACACAAAAAAAAGAGATAGGCTTTCCCGAAAGGGATCGCCTATCTCTTTTTTCATTCATTTTTATTCCGCTGCGTCGGTCAGCACAAAGGTCAGCTCTGCGGTGACGGCGCACTTGCCGTCCACCCATGCCGAGGCCTTGCCTACGCCCACAGCGCCGTGCTGCTGCACCAGCTCGCAGTGGAGGGTGAGCACGTCCCCGGGGGTGACCTGCTTGCGGAAGCGGGCACTCTTGATGCCGCCGAACAGCGCCAGCTTGCCCTTGTTTTCCGGCAGGCTCAGCGCTGCCACAGCGCCGGTCTGTGCCAGTGCTTCCAGCAGCAGCACGCCGGGCATGACCGGCTGCGCCGGGAAGTGGCCGTTGAAAAATTCCTCGTTGCGGGTGACGCACTTGCGGCCGATGGCCCACTGCCCCGGCTCGTAGTCCAGAATGCGGTCCACGAGGGCAAAGGGGTAGCGGTGGGGCAGAATTTCTGCAATCTGCACACTGCTCAGGGTGTTGGCGTTTTCACGCACGGTACGGGGCTCTGCCATGGGTCAGCCCTCCCATCTGCGCAGGGCGATGCAGGCGTTGTGGCCGCCAAAGCCCAAGCTGTTGCTCAGTGCGTACTGCATCTCCTGCTGCCGCCCGGTGTTGGGCACATAGTCCAGATCGCACTCCGGGTCGGGCTGGGCGTAGTGGATGGTGGGCGGGGCGAACTGGTCCCGCAGCGCCAGCGCGGTGAACACGGCCTCGATGCCGCCCGCGCCGCCCAGCAGATGGCCGGTCATGCTCTTGGTGCTGACCACGGTCATCTCCTTTGCGTGTGCGCCGAACACGGCGTGAATGGCGGCAGTCTCGCAGGCATCGTTCATGTGGGTGCCGGTGCCGTGGGCGTTGATGTGGTCCACCTGCTCCGGTGCGATGTCAGCATCCACCAAGGTCAGCTTCATGCAGTCGATGGCACCTGCGCCGCCGGGAGCCGGAGCGGTAAAGTGGTAGGCATCGCAGTTGGCACCGTAGCCCACCACCTCGGCGTAGATGTGTGCGCCGCGCGCTCTTGCGTGCTCCAGTTCTTCCAGCACCAGCACACCGCTGCCCTCACCCATGACAAAGCCGCCGCGGCGGGCGTCAAAGGGCAGGCTGGCAGCGTCCGGGTCGGTGGCGGTGGAGAGCGCCTTCATGCTGGTAAAGCCGCCGATGCCCAAGGGGCTGATGCAGCTTTCCGCGCCGCCGCAGACCATCACCGGCTCGTAGCCGTCCCGGATGCGGTGGAAGGCGTCGCCTACGGCATTGGTGCCGCCGGCGCAGGCCGTGACCGGGCAGGTGCACATGCCCTTCAGACCGAAGCGGATGGCCACCTGCGCCGCTGCCATGTTGGCAATGGCCATGGGCACAAAGTAGGGGCTTACCTTCTCCATGCCCTTTTCCTCGCCGCGGGCGTGCTGCTCCTCGATCGTGGGCAGACCGCCGATGCCGCTGGACAGGATGACGCCGATGTCCTTGCCCTCGGCCTCGGTATCAAGGCCGCTGTCTGCAATGGCTTCGGCGGCAGCGCCCAGTGCCAGCAGGGTGAAGCGCGCCATTTTGCGGACTTCCTTTTTGTCCACCACGGTCTCGGGGTCAAAGCCCTTTACCTCACCGGCCAGCTTGCACTTGAAGTCGGTGGTGTCGAACTGGGTGATGGGGCCGATGCCGCATTTACCGGCACGGACTGCCGCCCAGCTGTCGGCTACATTGTTGCCAAGCGGGTTCACCGTGCCAAGGCCGGTGATCACAACTCTGCGTTTATCCATAAGGGTTCTCCTTTACATTGCCATGCCGCCGTCCACACAGAGCACCTGCCCGGTGAGATAGCTGCTTTGTTCTGCGGCAAAAAACGCCACTGCCTGCGCCACATCCTCCGGCTGGCCTGCGCGGCCTGCGGGGATGCCCTGCGTCATGCCGGTGCGCACTGCCTCCGGCAGCACGGCAGTCATGTCGGTGTCGATAAAGCCGGGCGCTACCGCGTTCACGGTCACGTTCCGCGCAGCCAACTCCCGGGCAAGGCTCTTGGTCAGGCCGATGAGCCCCGCCTTGCTGGCGGCGTAGTTGGTCTGCCCGGCGTTGCCGCGCAGCGCCACCACGCTGGAAAGGTTCACGATGCGGCCATAGCGCTGGCGCACCATGCGGCGGGCGGCCTCCTTGCAGCAGAGAAAGGCGCTTTTCAGGTTGGTGTCCAGCACCGCTTCAAAATCCTGCTCGGTCAGGCGCAAAATCAGGTTGTCCCGGGTGATGCCCGCGTTGTTCACCAGCACATCCACCCGGCCAAAGGCCTCGGCGGCGGCATCGAACAGCGCTTTGCACCCCTCGGCGGTGGATACATCCGCCTGCACGGTCACCGCCTGCACGCCCTCGGCGCAGCAGAGGGCTGCCGTCTGCTCCGCAGGCTCTGCGCCGTGGCAGTAGTTCACCACCACGTTGCAGCCCTGCTTTGCCAGTGCCACGCACACTGCGCGGCCAATGCCCCGGCTGCCGCCGGTAACAATGGCGGCGCGGGTCAGCTTTTCTTCACTCATTCTGCTTCCTTCCATGCGGTCAACACCGCATCCAGCTGTTCCGGGGTCTCCACTGCGGTGCAGACCACCCCGGGCAGGGTCTTTTTCACAAAACCACTCAGGGCGCTGCCGGGGCCGACTTCCAGAATGTGGTCCACGCCCAGCTCACCCAAGCGGCGCAGGGTATCTTCCATGTAGACGCTGCTCTGCACCTGCTTTACCAGCAGCTGCGGGATGCTGTCGGTCTCGGCCTTTTCATGCCCCAGACAGTTGAACAGCACCGGCGTCTCCATGGTGCCGAAGGTCTCACCCGCAAAGCGCTGTGCCAGCGCATCCCCTGCGGGAGCCATCAGCTTTGTGTGGAAGGGGCCGCTGACCTTCAGCGGGATACAGCGGCGGGCACCGGCTTCCTTTGCCAGCGCGGCAGCCTGCTCCACAGCGGCTTTCTCACCGCCGATGACCAGCTGCCCAGGGCAGTTGTAGTTGCAGATCTGCACACAGCCTGCCTCAGCTGCCTGTTCGCAGCAGGCAGACAGTTTTTCTCTGTCCAGCCCCAGTACGGCAGTCATGCCGCAATCAAGGCCCTTTGCGGCCTCGGCCATGGCCTTGCCCCGGAAGGCGGTCAGCTCGATGGCCTGCTTTGCGGTGAACACCCCGGCTGCCTGCAGCGCGGAGTATTCGCCCAGCGAAAGCCCCGCCAGATAGGCGGGTTTTACGCCCTTTTCGGCCAGCACTGCGGTCACACCGCAGGCAAAGGCCACCATGCAGGGCTGGGTGTATTCGGTCTGGTTCAAAACGCCGTCCGGGTCCTCAAAGCAGACGCGGTGCAGGTCAAAATCCAGCGCTGCGCTGTCAAAGGCCGCCCGGAAGGCGGGAGATGCTTCGTAAAATTCCTTGCCCATGCCGGGGTGCTGTGCACCCTGACCGGCGTAAAGTACGGCAAGCTTCATAAATTCTGCCTCCATTCGGTCACAAGTTCGTCCATCAGCTCGCGCACGGTGCGCATCCGGTCCAGCCTGCCCACGTTTTCGCCGCAGAAGAAAAGTCCTTCCTCCACGTTGCCCTTCACCGCCTCGATGAGGGCGTGGGTGATGCAGTAGGGCACGGCGGCGGGGTCGCATGTCTTGAGACACCGGGCGCAGTGCTTGGGCGGGAAGCGCTTGCCCTCGGCCAGCGCCTGCACCAGCGGGGTGTTCAGCGCACGGCCTGGCATTCCCACCGGGCTGTGGATGATGCGCACATCCTCCGGCTTTGCCGCCAGCAGCACGTCCTTGTAGGTCTGGGAGGCGTCGCACTCGTAGGTGGGGATAAAGCGGGTAGCAAACTGCACACCCGCAGCGCCAAGCTTTGTAAAGTGTGCCATGTCGGCACCGGTGTACACGCCGCCCGCCACAAATACCGGGATGGCGTGGCCGTATTGTTCCTCGTAGGGTTTTACCTCGGCCAGCACCCCGGGCAGAATCTCGTCCAAAGTCTGGCAGCGGTCGGCCAGCAGGTCCTCCTCGGCAAAGCCGAGATGCCCGCCCGCCTTGCAGCCCTCGATGACCACAAAATCGGCGGTGCGGTCAAAGCCCTTTGCCCAGCGGCGCAGGATGAGCTTTGCCGCCCGGGCGCTGGACACGATGGGTGCAATGGCCACCTCTTTGGTGCCCACGATGCCCGGCAGCTCCAGCGGCAGACCCGCACCGGAGACCACGGCATCCAC
>OHCQ01000581.1_pt1 | contig 10575 bp, 6 predicted proteins | sample 1566791 | NCBI WGS metagenome assembly OHCQ01 (sample SAMEA3879541, study PRJEB24766) | human gut metagenome | biome: human-associated habitat; feature: feces | place: USA | collected 1985/1987
GCTGCGGCACGGGCGCTTTCCAGCACGCGGGCTACGAACTGCTCGTACACCGAGGGCGGCAGCTCCTCACTGCCGCCGTCCGTAGGCAGGGTGGCGTACACATCGTAGCTGCCGGGGCGGGTGTAGGCGGTGTAGCCGCCGCTGCCCATGGCGGCCAGCATCCACTGTCCCCGCACGCTGCCGGTCAGGCGGCGGTCCACCGTCACACTGTCGTCGGCGTCCAGCGGAATGGCGGCCAGCTGCACCCCATCGCTGCGGCGCAGATACAGCGCCAGGGTGCACCCCGCCCACGCTGCGGGCAGGATGAACTGCAGCCGGTCCACCCCCTCGGCGTTCTGTGCGCCAAGGTGCAGCCGGTGCGGCCGGGGCACAAATTCGGTGCCGCCGCACTGCTGCTCAAGGATCTCGATCTCCATGCAAAACCTCCTTTTCTGTTTGCTGTTCCGATTGTACCGCCGGGGGCGCAAAACTATCCAGTGTGTACTAAAAATGTGAAATTTTCTGTTCTTCGGCATTTTGCTAAACGGGGTTTTGGCACCGGAAATGCGGGCTTTTCTCCCCTGCCGGGACCGGGTAATTCCCCTGCAGGTTTTCCATGCAAAACCCGCGATGTGGGGCAGCTTGTTTTGGGCGCAGCGGCCGCTGCTGCGGCCTTATTCGCAGAGAAAAAAGCCGGTGCAAATGTTAAAAATTCATGAACGAATTGCCCCCAGAAAAAAGGAAAAAATCAGAAGGAAACCACCTAAAAACCAAAATATCAAAAGAAACACTGTGAAAATTGCACAAAAAATCATGTTATAAATCTAACAAAGTACAAAGTACAAATTTGACAGATGCTTTACGGTCTGGTAAAATATCGTTTGTGCAACGAACGTTGCAGCGTTTAAATTCTATCTGGATGAAGTAAAAAGCCGTCCTGCGTACGGCACGGCATGGGCAGATGCGGCCTGTGCCGGGGCAGTTTTGTGGTCTGCCCGAAGCGGATTCCAACCTGTAATACGGTGCTCATTCTTTTTACCCGAAGAGAGCATCGTATTTGACTGTGAGACGCTTATACTCAGAGCAGCCACAGTCCGGGCGGCCGGGGTGCCGATGCAATACAGACCCGCGGCCGCGCCAAATACGACAAAGAGAGGAGTTGTCTCGTATCGCTTCCGTTAAATTGAAGAAAGCAGTTACTGCCGCAAAGCAGGCAGTATCTCCCCGTGTGCTGGCATTTTGTGTCATGGTGGTATGCCTTGTGGCTACCCTTGGCGTCACCGCTGCAAATCTGCGGCTGACCTACGTCACCGACTCCAATGGTGCACGGCAGGTCCTTCTGACCGATGCCGATGCTTCCCCCGCACAGGTCATGCACCTTTCCGGCATCCGCTCTGAGGAGGGCGATGAGGTCTACTACACCGCGTTCAGCGGCAATCTTGCCTCCCTGAACATCGAGCGCGCATTCTCCGTCAGCATCACCGCCGACGGGCAGGAGTACCCTGTAAAGCTGGTGTTCGGCACCGTAGCCGATGCACTGGAGCGCGCCGGTATCACCCTTGAAGGGGACGACTACACCGAGCCGGCGCTGGATCACGTTGTGACCGCCGGCAGCAAGATTGTGGTCCACCGCGTGGACTACGCAGAGCGGGTGGAAACTCAGGCCATCCCCTACGACACCCAGTATGTCTACACCAGCCTGTACTTCCGCAACACCGGCCGCACCACCACCCTGCAGCACGGCGCAGCCGGTCAGCAGACCGTGACCACCCGCGACCGCTATGTGGACGGCGAGCTGGAAAACAGCACCGTTGTGGATACCACCACCACCGTGGAGCCCACCGACCATGTCATCAAGACCTACGGCGCAGGTGCGCCGGTGTCCCCCCTGACCGGCGTGGACGGCACCACTAACGCCCCCACCTCTTATAGCAAGGTGCTTACCGGCAAGGCCACCGGCTACTATTCCCGCACCGGCAAGGGCTCTTCCGGTCTGGGTCTGGGCTACGGCACCGTGGCTGTGGACCCGGACGTGATCCCCTACGGCACCAAACTCTACATCACCTCCACCGACGGCAAGTTCGTCTACGGCTACGCCGTAGCCACCGACACCGGTATCGCCGTCCAAAAGGGGCAGATCCTTGTAGACCTGTTCTACGAGACCTACGCCGAAAGCGTCATCAACGGCGCCATTCAGGTCAACGTCTACGTTGTGGGCTGAGCTGTAAACAAAACACAATAACCACGCAAAGAGACCGCTGTACAAACTGTGCAGCGGTCTCTTTTGATGTTAAGTAGAAAACTATTTTTATTTCGGGGTCGGGGAAAGTCTGCGGGCTTTCCCCGACCCCTTTTCTGTTTTCGCAACGCTTTCGCCGGAACTGTTTGGCAAATGAGCAGTTTACACGATGTCGAGCTGCAAATTTTGGATGGTATGCCCACAACATACAGAGAAGTCAAGAAAATTTGTGGTAATTGTATTTGAATTTTGGACAAAAAGTCTTGCAAAAATGGTAAAAACCTTTTAATATAAAAGAGTACAAAGCTGCGGATGCCGCTTTCGGCTTCCGCACGGGGAGGAGCAGTTTATGAAACCGACCGAAGAAAAGATTCAGAGCAACACATCGGACCTGCCGGTGTACCTGTTCAAGCAGGGCAACAACTGCGAGGCTTATCGCTACTTCGGCGCACATCTGGAAACACGGGTCGGGGAGTCCGGCGTTGTGTTCCGCGTATGGGCACCGCACGCCGTAGCCATCAGCGTTGTGGGCGACTTCAACAGCTGGAAGCCCGGCAGCCATCCCATGCGCAAGGTGGATGGCGATTCCGTGTGGGAATTGTTCATTCCCGGCATGAAGGAATACGATGTTTATAAATATTGCGTAACCACCCGTGCAGGCGACCTTGTCTACAAGGCCGATCCTTACGCCTTCCACGCCGAGACCCGGCCGTCCAACGGCAGCAAGGTCTACGATCTGTCCGGCTTTGCATGGCACGACGCCGCATGGCAGGCCGCACAGAAAAAGGCAGACGTGATCAACGGCCCGATGAATATCTACGAGATGCACGCCGGCAGCTGGAAGATGAAGGAGGGCGGCAAGCCCTACAACTACTCCGAGCTGGCGGACGAGCTGATCCCGTACATCAAGGATATGGGCTACACCCATGTAGAGCTGCTGCCGGTGATGGAATATCCGTTTGACGGCAGCTGGGGCTATCAGGTCACCGGCTATTTTGCACCCACCAGCCGCTACGGCACCCCCAAAGATTTTATGGCCTTCGTGGATAAGATGCACGCCGCAGGCATTGGCGTCATCATGGACTGGGTGCCCGCCCACTTCCCCAAGGATCAGTTCGGCCTGTACAATTTTGACGGCGAAGCCTGCTACGAGGATCCCAACCCCAAGCGCGGCGAGCACAAGGAGTGGGGCACCATGGTGTTCGACTTCGGCCGCACCGAGGTGCAGAGCTTCCTCATTTCCAGCGCACTGTACTGGCTGGAGCAGTACCACATTGATGGTCTGCGCGTAGACGCCGTAGCCTCCATGCTGTATCTGGACTACAACCGAAAGCAGGGCGAATGGGAGCCCAATAAGGACGGCGGCAAGGAGAACCTTGAAGCCATCGCCTTCCTGCGCAAGCTGAACAACACCGTGCTGGGCCGCCACCCCCACAAGTACATGATCGCTGAGGAGTCCACCGCGTGGCCCATGGTCACAAAGCCCGCTTCGGACGGGGGCTTAGGCTTCAACTTCAAGTGGAACATGGGCTGGATGAACGATATGCTCAGCTACATGAAGACCGACCCGCTGTTCCGCTCCGGCAACCACAACAAGGTAACTTTCAGCTTCTTCTACGCTTTCAGCGAGAACTTTGTCCTGCCCATCAGCCACGATGAGGTCGTGCACGGCAAGGGCAGCCTGCTGAACAAGATGCCCGGCGAGTATGACGACAAGTTTGCCAATCTGCGCACCTTCTTCGGCTACATGATGGCACACCCGGGCAAGAAGCTGCTGTTCATGGGACAGGAGTTCGGTCAGTTTGCCGAGTGGAGCGAGACAAAGCAGCTGGACTGGATGCTGCTGGATTACGACAAGCACGCCGAGCTGCAGAACTACGTCCGCACCCTGAACGCCTTCTATAAAGAGCACCCTGCCCTCTGGCAGATCGATTACAGCTGGGAGGGCTTCCAGTGGATCGTACCGGACGACTCGCAGCAGAGCGTCATCGCCTTCCTGCGCAAGGACGCCGCAGGCAAGCAGATCCTTGTCATCTGCAACTTCAACCCCGTCCTGCGCGAGGGCTACACCCTCGGTGCACCGGTGTCCGGCACCTATAAAGAGATCCTGAACAGTGACGATGCCGCTTTCGGCGGCTCCGGCACCGTGCATAACAAGCCGGTGCGCACCCACAAAAAGCCGCAGCACGGCTTTGAGCAGAGCATTACCGTCACCCTGCCGCCCATGAGCACCCTGTACTTTGAGGTGCCCACAAAGCGCACCCGCAAGGCAGCAGAGGACAGCGCGGACAAGCCGGCAAAAAAGACCGCCAAAAAGGCCACCGTCAAGGGCGCCGTGGAAAAGGCGGTAAAAAAGACGACCCGCAAGGCCAAGGCTGAGCCGGACGCTGACAAGCCGGTAAAAAAGACCCGCACCACCAAGGCCAAGGCCGCCGAAACGGCGGATGAAAAACCGGAAAAAGCAAAAAAGACCGCTGCCAAGTCCAAGGCAAAACCCGAGGCCGCAGCGGAAAAGCCGGTAAAAAAGACCGCCGCCAAGGCAAAGACCGCGGCAAAAGCAAAAACTGAGACCGAAGCAGAAACCAAACCCGCAAAGCGCACCCGCAAAGCAAAAGCACCCAAGGAATAAGGATGCCCACACGGATGCACACACGAACATTCTGAACTGTTGACTATCATTTCCAAAAAGGAAATGCTAAAGGGGAGAATAAAGCTATGGCAAAAGAAATCGTGGCAATGATCCTTGCCGGTGGACGTGGCTCGCGCTTGTATGCGCTGACACAGAAAACGGCAAAACCGGCGGTCGGCTTCGGCGGCAAGTACCGCATCGTGGACTTCCCGCTGTCCAACTGCGTCAACTCTGATATCGACACCGTTGGTATCGCAACGCAGTACCAGCCCCAGAAGCTGAACGAGTACATCGGTAACGGTCAGCCTTGGGATCTGGACCGTCTGCACGGCGGTGTGCACACCCTGCCCCCTTACGAGCAGGCAAACGGCACCGACTGGTACAAGGGCACTGCAAACGCCATCTATCAGAACATCGGCTTCATCGACAGCTATGATCCCGAGTACGTCATTATCCTGTCCGGTGACCAGATCTGCAAGCAGGACTACGCCGACTTCCTGCGCTTCCACAAGGAAAAGGGCGCAGAGTTCTCTGTGGCCGTTATGGAAGTGGACTGGAAGGAAGCTTCCCGCTTCGGCCTGATGGTGGCGGACGAGACCGACCGCATCACCGAGTTCCAGGAGAAGCCCCCGGTGCCCAAGTCCAATCTGGCATCCATGGGCATCTACATCTTCAACTGGGATGTGCTCAAGAAGTATCTGATCGAGGACGAGGCTGACCCCAACTCTAAGAACGACTTCGGCATGAACATCATCCCCGCCCTGCTGCGTGACGGCCGCAAGATGTACGCCTACCGCTTTGCCGGTTACTGGCGCGACGTGGGCACCATCGACAGCCTGTGGGAAGCTAACATGGAAGTGCTGGACCCCGAGAACTCCGGCATCGATATCTTTGATAAGACTTGGAAAATTTACAGCCGCAACCCCGTGCTGCCCGCCCAGAAGATCGGCGAGCGCGCCGTTGTGCAGGACTCCCTCATCACCGAGGGCTGCAAGATCTACGGCAACGTCAAGCACTCTGTGCTGAGCGCAGGCGTTGTTGTGGAAGAGGGCGCTACCGTTGAGGACGCCGTGCTGATGGACGGTGTCGTGGTCAAGGCAGGTGCCGTGGTCAAGCGCTGCATCCTTGCTGAGGACGTTGTTGTGGGCGCAGGTGCAAAGGTCGGCGGCGAGGGCGCTATTGCCCACGTTGGCACCGGTCTGACCATCGGCGCAGGCGCTACCGTCAAGGAGGGCGCAAAAGTGTTTGAATCCGTCAAGGAGGGTGTGGAAGTATGCTGAGACAGAACACCAATGCGTTGGGTATCATTTTCCCCAACAGCTATGACAATACCGTTCCCGAGCTGGTGACCGAGCGCGCAATGGCCTCGATCCCCTTTGCGGGCCGTTACCGCATGGTAGACTTTGTGCTGTCCAGCATGGCCAACTGCGGCATTTCCAACGTTTCCATCGTGGTGCGTAAGAACTACCACTCCCTGATGGATCATCTGGGCACCGGCCGCGAGTGGGATATGGCCCGCCGCCACGGCGGCCTGAACATCGTGCCTCCCTTTGCAGAAAAGGGCGTGCGCATCTACTCCGGCCGTGTGGAAGCACTGGGCTCCATTCTGAGCTTCCTCGAGCACCAGAAGGAGAAGTATGTGGTCATGAGCGATGCCAACATCGCCGTCAACTACGACTTCAACGCCCTGCTGGCTGCCCATCAGGCCAGCGGTGCCGATGTGACCGTGGCTTACCAGAAGACCGAGATCCCCGAGGGCCGCAAGAACGACAACTACACCCTGACCATTGATGCCGATGGCCGCGTGACCGAGCTGCTGTTCAACGACTACCGCTCCGGTGTGCAGAATCTGGATCTGAACATCTATGTGCTGGAGCGCGAGACCCTGATCAAGCTGGTCAAGGACGCTACCGCCCGCGGCCTGATCTACTTCGAGCGCGACATTCTGGCACACAACGTCAACATCCTGAACATCCATGCGCTGGAGTACACCGGCTATGTTGCCCATATCTGCGACATGAAGAGCTACTTTGACGAGAACCTGAAGCTGATCGATGACCGCAATCTGGAAGCGCTGTTCCCCAAGGGCAGCCCCATCTACACCAAGATCCGTGATGATAACCCCACCCGTTACGTCACCGGTTCCAAGGTCGTGGATTCTATTCTGGCCGACGGCTGCGTCATCGAGGGCACCGTGGAGAACTGCGTGCTCTTCCGCGGCGTCAAGGTCAAGAAGGGTGCTGTGGTCAAGAACTGTGTCCTGATGCAGGATACCGTGGTCGAGCCCAACGTGGAGCTGGACTGCGTTGTCACCGACAAGAATGTGAAGATCACCGCCGGCAAAAAACTGTCCGGCACCGAGAGCTTCCCGGTCTACGTCCAGAAGAACCACATCGTCTGATCTGCAATTTTTCACAGGGGCGGCTCCCTCCCCGGTAGCCCCTCTTAAAGAGGGGCGGGGGCCCTGTGTGCCCCCGCCCGCTCTTTTTCAACCGCTTTTTTGGAAAGGAGCGATCTTATGAAAATCCTGTATGCCGCTTCGGAAGCGACCCCCTTTGCCAAGTCCGGCGGTCTGGCCGACGTGGCTGGCTCTCTGCCCAAGGCTCTGGTCAAGGACGGCGTGGACGCCCGCGTCATCATGCCCCTGTACGGCGATTTGAAGTACCGCGATAAGCTGGAATACGTTACCAACTACTCCGTGCCTGTGGGCTGGCGCAGCCAGTACTGCGGCCTGTTCAAGGCCGATGTGGACGGCGTGACCTACTACTTCCTGGACAACGAGTATTACTTCAAGCGCCGCGGCCTGTACGGCTTCTACGATGATGGCGAGCGCTTCGCCTTCTTCTCCCGCGCCGTGCTGGAGACTTTGTTCTACATCGACTTCACCCCCGATATCATCAACTGCAACGACTGGCAGACCGCTCTGGTGCCGGTGTACCTGAACCTGTACTATCGTCATCTGGACAAGTTCAACCGCATCAAGACCGTGTTCACCATCCACAACATTGCCTATCAGGGCAAGTACGGTACCGATATTCTGGAGGACACCTGCGGCATCGGCCACCGGGACCAGCATATCGTGGAGTACGACGGCTGCGCCAACTTCATGAAGGGTGCCTTCGAGACCGCCGACAAGATCACCACCGTCAGCCCCACCTACGCACAGGAGATTTTGGACCCGTGGTTCAGCTACGGTCTGGACGCTCTGCTGCGTGAAAAACAGTACAAGCTGTGCGGCATCCTGAACGGCATCGATATGGACGCCAACGACCCCGCCACCGACAAGAACATCCCCTTCAATTACAGCATCAAGACCTTCGAGACCGGCAAGGCCAAGTGCAAGGAAGCTTTGCAGGACCGGTTCGGTCTGAATAAAGACGGCAGCCCCGTCTTTGGCATGGTCAGCCGCATGGTGGGCATGAAGGGCTTTGACCTTGTGCAGAGCATTGCCGACGGTCTGGTGGACCGCGGCATCGAGCTGGTCATTCTGGGCAGCGGCGAGAGCCAGTACGAGAACTTCTTCTCTGACCTGTGCGGCCGTCACCCGGGCCGCGTAGGCACCTACATCGGCTTTGAGCCCAAGCTCTCGCAGGAGATCTACGCCGGTGCCGATGCCTTCATCATGCCCTCCAAGAGCGAGCCCTGCGGTCTGGCACAGATGGTGGCCTGCCGCTACGGCACGCCTCCCATCGTCCGCGAGACCGGCGGCCTGCGCGACTCCATCCACGACTCCGGCGATGGCTATGGCAATGGCTTTACCTTTGCCAATTACAACGCCCACGAGCTGTACGAAGCCTGCTGGCGTGCCAAGGAAGGCTACTGGAACAAGGAAGGCTGGCCCGTGCTGGTCAAGCGCGCCATGGAATGCGATTTCAGCTGGTCCAACTCCGCCAAGAGCTATGAGGGCCTGTACAATGAGGTCGTGAACCTCTGGTAAGTCTTTGGGAAGCTGCTCCCTAATGAGTTAAAATCAAATCCCGCTGTGTGCAGCCTGAAAAGCCGCATACAGCGGGATTTTTGTTTCATTGGGATTGGTCCGGTGAAAAGGAAAACGGAAAGAATAGATACGCCCGTGCGGCAGCATAGCAGCGTGACAGGGGAGACGAACCGAATGCTTCCAGAACGCAGCACAGGAATTTCGAAAAAGCCAGCCATCCGGAAATGAAGAAATTTCAGATTTTTTGCCACAATTTGCCGAACATGTGTTACAATAGTACCGGAATTTTGGCCGTGGCATTAAGGAAAATCCCATGCCCGCGGTCAATCGGGAAAGGAAACATAACAGCAATCCTATGGGGAAAAGAAAACATTGGTATGTACCGTGCATCGCCCCGGCACTGGCCGCGCTTTTGCTGGCGGGCTGCGGCGCAACGGTGGATTTGAATGAACAGGCCACAGCCGAAACCGCCATGGCCGTACAATGGGTGCCCAATGGCAGCGTTTATGCTACTGCGGCGGAAGAGCTGGAATACTGGTCCACAGCCCAAAAGCTGGAATCCGCCCTTGCCGCCACGCGGGAAACAGCCCCCAGCGTAGACTTGAACGAGCTGCTGGATGAATTCTGCGCCGCGCAGCCGGGCAGCTTTTCGCTTTACCTGCAAAATCCGGCAACGGGGGAAAGCTATACTTATAACACGGATGCCCTGTATTACCCCGCCAGCCTGCTCAAGCTGCCCTATGCGTTCTGGCTGTGCAGCCAGGCCGATGCCGGAACACTGGACCTGGAAGATGAACTGCCCAACCAGTTCCGCGGCCGTTTGTCTGATACGGCGCTACAAGCCTATAACGATGCCGAGACCATCCCGGCCAAAGCCGCCATGCGTGCTATGATCGCCCACAGCGATAACAACGCCGTCACCCTGTTGACCACCCACTGGCCAGCCAATGAATCCAGCGGCTTCCAGCAGTTCCTGGCGGATTACGGCTTTGCCTATGCCGCAACCTGCGACCTTACCCCGCAAACCGGCATTATCGGTATGGCTTCCACTGGCGAGTTTGCCAACATTGTGTCCGCGGTGTATGATTATCTGGATTCAGGCAGCGCCGCCGCAGCCTACCTGAAAACCTGTATGCTGGCCGCCGACCATGATATTTTGTATGTGCCGGATGGCGTGCCTGCCGCCAAAAAGTATGGCAGCTGGGATTACGCATATCACGATGTTGCCATTGTGTATGCCAAGCATCCCTACTGGATTGTTTGCATGACAGACCAGGGAGATGAAAATGTAGACTTCCCCGAAGAACCCACCCAAGCCATGCAGACCCTTGGCCAGCTGGTGTATGAATACTGGAACCCATAAACCACGCCAGCGCCGTTTCAAGAAAGGAGCCGACCTTTGCCAAACAAGAAAACTGCCGCCCAGCGCCAACCCTATGTGGACGCTATGAAAGGCTTTGGCATCCTGTGCGTTGTCATTGGCCATTTTATCGAGTATCACCGTGGTACCGCGCCGGGCATCAACGCGCTGTTTACCTGCATTTACCTGTTCCATATGGCAATTTTTTGCACAGCCAGCGGCCTGGTGGCTAAGTTCAGCCTGCGCAAGCTGGTCACGCAGCAGCTATGGCTCTACCTTATCAGCCAGGCGGGCATCACGGCGTTCCGTGCGGCTGCCCTGAAAGATAACATTGTGGATCAGGGCGGCTGGCTGCAAAACGTACTGCTGCCATGGCGGCACATGTGGTATCTGTACGCCCTCATGTTCTGGATGCTCACCGTGCCTTTGCT
>OHCQ01000582.1_pt1 | contig 10548 bp, 12 predicted proteins | sample 1566791 | NCBI WGS metagenome assembly OHCQ01 (sample SAMEA3879541, study PRJEB24766) | human gut metagenome | biome: human-associated habitat; feature: feces | place: USA | collected 1985/1987
TGATCAGAACCAACTATTCAGACTCGGGAAGGAAGGGAGAAGGATATGGCTATGTGCGCCGCCGCACAGCCGAACATCTGCTTGCTCCGTATCTGGCAAGCGCGTCGGTGACTCCTGCGGTTATGACTGAGGTGCTGTCGCGCTCATATTATCACTCGTTGATAGGAAAAGATTTCGAGACGGATACTGTGGAATGGACCACAGACAATGATTTCATCCCACGCCGAATATCTTCTGCCTCGGTGGCAATACAGGGTGTCGGCACTCCTGAAAAAATTAAAGACATGGTTATGTGGACAGTGCTTGGATATCCTCCTTGCGGAGTGGTGTCGCCGGTCAGAGTCGACAGTGTGCCTTTGGATCTCCGAGCAGACCCGGCAACAGGTAATGCTCCTGCCTGCGACAAGGCAAACGAGTTGAAGAAACAGGTGTTCTCGTTTACGTATGACAACGGGAAGAATTATATCAATCTAAAAGCGTTGTTCAAACCCGACGGAACGGGAATCAGCCAGCAGTGCCGTCGTGAGAGTATGGCTGTCTATGAAAAGTATGGAATAAAACTTGGTAAATGATGAATTCTGCGATATTGACAATATTGATGCTTGTTGTGTCTAATGTGTTTATGACATTGGCATGGTATGGACATTTGCGTTTGGGAGAGCTTGGCATAACTAAGAATTGGCCGCTGTATGCCGTGATACTGTTTTCTTGGGGAATCGCCCTTGCCGAGTATGCGTTTCAGGTGCCTGCCAACCGCATCGGCTATGCCGGAAATGGCGGACCGTTCTCGTTGGTTCAGTTGAAGGTGATGCAGGAGGCAATAACGCTGGTTGTGTTTACGGTTGTCGCCACATTCGTGTTTCAAGGGCAGTCGATACGATGGAATCATATCGTGGCATTCCTGCTTCTTGTCGGAGCGGTGTATTTTTCATTCCTCGACACGTCTAAATGATAGAGTCGGAAGTCTATAAATTGTCAGCTGGTGCCTATATGCGGCAGTTGTTTCCTTTGTATTTGAAGCGGAGATGGTGGCTCTTTGTGCTTGTAGCCTTGCCGTTCCCGGTCTTGGCGTTGTGGAATCTGAATTTTCTCTACGCAGCCCTTATGGTTGAGTTTTTCGTGATTCCGATGATGCTCGGACTTGCATATTTCTATTATGCGTTGAGCGAGGAATGCGTGTCGTCGATACGCCGTTGCCGTGTAAGGATTGGCGAAGGCGGAATCGAACGCGAGTTTGTCGACGGGGAGAATGCAGTCGTTTCAGTAAAAAAGACAGGATGGGAGGCTTTCTGCAGGTGCGATGTCGCGGATGCTGGAATCAAACTGTTTCATGCCGGCAAAGCCATGGCGTTCGATTTTATCCCGTCAGGCGCATTTTCTGAAGAAAAATACTTGTTGGCAACAGTACTGATAAATAACGCTTTGCCAAACGGGGATGAAAGTCAGCGAAAAAATGTTCAATAAATATTTGCACGTTAAATATCTTTTGCCTACCTTTGCAAACGCAAAGACGAAATGGTTCGTTGGATGAGTGGTTTAGTCAACGGTCTGCAAAACCGTGTACGGCGGTTCGATTCCGCCACGAACCTCTAAAGAGACTGCTTGATAAAGGTAGTCTCTTTTTTATTTTATATTAAAAAACACAATTGAGCAATGAACGACTATTATTTGGTGCGGTTTAACATGACACCGTGTATGGAGTCAGAAACAGACATCCTGGCGGCGCTGTTGGGTGAGAAGAATTTTGAAAGTTTTGTCCCCGACGCAGAAGGATTGTCGGCATATGTGAAAAAAGAGCTGTATGACGCGGCAGCGGTGAGAGATGCCGTCGCTTCATATCCGTTTGAGGGAAAGATTGAATTTTCAGAGGAGCTTATCCCTGGTCAGGATTGGAACAGCGAGTGGGAAAAAAACTATTTCCAACCAATTGTGTTTGAGAACCGGTGTGTTGTCCACAGTTCGTTCCATCACGACTATCCGTCTGCGGAATACGACATCGTGATAGATCCAAGAATGGCTTTCGGCACAGGGCATCATGAAACGACGAGTATGATGATAGGCCGATTGCTCAACAATAACCTTGAGGGACTGTCGTTGCTCGACATGGGAACGGGAACGGGCATCCTTGCCATCCTTGCGGCTATGAGAGGCGCGGAGAAGGTGGTCGGTGTGGAGATTGATCCGGCGGCATACGAAAATGCGGTAGACAATATAAAACTCAACGATACACCGGAAGTGGAGTTGCGTCTTGGTGGCGCGGAAACGGTGACAGAGACTGGAGCGTTTGATTTTGTCATGGCAAACATCAACCGCAACATCATTCTCGACGACATCGCTGTCTACGCCCGGGCAATGAAACCTAAAGGACGGATGTTTCTAAGTGGTTTCTATGTCGACGACATAGATATGATTGTCAATGTGGCGCGCGCTTTGGGCTTGTGTCTCACCTCGGTGATTGCCAACAAGAACTGGGCCAACATCTGTTTTACACGGATTGAGGATATGAATTTCACCGAATAGCACAATTATTAGGTATTGAATAGGACGTAAGCCGCCTGCGAATACTCTTTTTTAGGTATTTGCAGGCGGTTTTTATTGCCTTAAATTTGCACCTTGAAGAAGTAAACAAAGTCAACAAATGGAAGAAGAGATTGTAATCTCCGTCAAGGGGTTGTCTCAGCGCTATGGTAAAGGGCGGATTATCTATGACAATCTGTCGTTTGATGTGCCGAAAGGACGCATCTTGGGACTCCTCGGAAAGAACGGTACAGGAAAAACTACGACAATCAACATTCTGATGGGCTATCTGCGCCCGCAGAGTGGTGTGTGCAAAATCTTTGGTGAAGACATAACAAAAATGTCGGCGGCTACCCGCGAGCGCATCGCGTTGCTGCTGGAGGGACATGTGCAGTATGCCTTTATGACTATCGGACAGATAGAGCGTTTCTATTCTCAATTTTATAAAAAGTGGAATCGTGCGGCGTATTATGAGTTGATGGAGAAACTGAAAGTCACGCCCGACCAGAAGTTGTCAAGTATGTCGTGCGGCCAGCGGTCGCAGGTGGCGTTGGGATTGATTCTTGCGCAGAATGCCGACCTTTTGGTGCTCGATGATTTTTCTTTGGGGCTTGATCCGGGTTATCGCCGTCTGTTTACCGACTATTTGCGTGAGTATGCCAAGGCGGAGAATAAGACGGTGTTTATGACATCGCACATCATCCAGGATATGGAACGGCTTGTGGACGACTGCATAATTCTTGACTATGGCAGGATATTGGTGCAGAAGCCAGTGAAGGAATTGATGGACACATTCCATCGTTATGCGTTTACGGCTGCTGATTGCAGCGCATTGGAGTCCGACAGCCGCCTCTACAGCACTTCGCGCATTCGGGAGAATTGCGAGACGTTCAGTTTCGAGACCGGTGAGGCTGTGCGGAAAATATTGGAGGAAAAAGCAATCGAGTATAAGGATTTACGACAGGAAAAATTGTCGTTGGAGGACATTTTCATAGGATTGACAGGTAAATATTAGAACTATGTTGAAGGCAATAATATATAAAGAATGGTTGAAAACACGCGGTGTGTTTTTGATAGGACTGCTTCTGTCGGTGTGTATGGCTGGATTCGAGATTCTGAGCATGAACCGGGTTGGAACAGTGAAAGGCGTAGAGCATATCTGGCAGATTATGCTGATGAAGGACAATATGTTTGTGAATCATCTGACGTTTATCCCGCTGGCGGTGGGCGTTGGTGTGGGGCTTGCCCAGATGCTGCCTGAAATGGTGCAGAAACGGTTTAAGTTGACGTTGCATCTCCCGTATTCGCAAAACCGTATGGTGCTTGCCATGCTTGCTGTCGGTTTGGCTGAAATAGTGGCGGTTTCGGTTGTGACGTCGGTGATTGTTGTGGTTTACGATATGCGTATTCTTGCCCCTGAACTTGTGTCGCGGGTTGTTTTGACCATGTCGCCGTGGTTTGTGGCTGGAGTCGTTGCCTATTTTTTCACCGCAGCGGTGTGTATTGAAGGATGCCGAGTCCAGAAGGTGGCGTTGTCGTTGCTTGGAGTCGGTGTTGTTTCATGGCTTTTTGCCGGCGATGCACCGGAGGCCTACAACGGCGTGCTGCTGTTGTTTGTCGTAGCCTCGCTGTCGTGTGCGTTGCTTGTTTATCGTTCGGTATATCGGTTTAAGGAGGGCCTTCAGGATTGATGATGAAAAAATTGAGTAACATATTTCTTGTTGTGGCAGCCACGTTGGTTCTGGCATGGTTTCTTCCGTGGCTTGTCGGTTTTGCCGTGCCGTCGGCATCGAAGTCGCAGGTGGTTTATTATAGCCCGGTGTCGGATAAGTTTGTCACATCGCGTAGCGACGACAATGACGGCAAGATGAAGTATTTTGAGCTGAATGCTGACGGCTCTTTGTCGAAAGAGGTGACACGCGACGAGCGCGACCGCCTGCTTCCGCAGGTGTTCTACACCGTGCTGTCGGGCAAGGATGAGTTGCCCGACACTGTCTGCGGGCGTCAGGTGTCGATAAAAATATTTAAGGAAAACTCGTGGGTTTTTGTAAGCAGTCCGCGGGAGGTGAACCGTGTCAATGCCAGGGTCAACATGATGATGGAGTCGATGCCGGAGCGTCTGGAGCTTGAAGACGCTACGGAGGTGTTCCGATTCACGTCTGACGGAATGGAGTTTGTCGATATGGCGACAAATGCCGTCTTGCCTGAGCGAAGCGCGCGATTCACGAAGATGCTTAAAGATGAGGGCTTTGCATTTCCTGCAACGGTGATGAATGCCAATGTCACATCCCGTAAGCCGTATGACGAGGGCTATCTGATGGCAGATGCCAACCATCGGCTTTATCATGTGAAAATGCAGGTGGGCAGACCTTATGTGCATCGTGTAGCAGACGCTGAAAAGATTGATGTGCGCCATGTGTTTGTCACGGAGAATGTCGACCATCGTTTCCTTGGCGTTGTCACTGATGCAGACCACAATGTGTATATGCTTGAGGCTTCGACTTATGCAATGCGGCGGATGCCGTTTAAGTGGAATCCGGAAACGGAGAAGATAGTCATGATGGCAAACGTATTCAACTGGGTTGTCAATGTCAACGATGGCGATAAGATAGAATATTGCGCGGTCGACAACAATTCGATGTCGCTGCTCAGCAATTTCAGCGAGAAGATTGCGAAGTCGCGTTATGAGAAGCTGGAGGCGTATGTTTTCCCGTTCACGCTGTCGTTTACGTCGGGCAACGACCAGCTGGTGTATCCACGCATAGCTTTTGCCGGAAGTTGGATGGTGCTGGTGTTCAATGCGGTGCTGGCGGTTGTGGCGTTTGCGGTTTGTCGCCGTTGTCGTAGAAAGGCGGTGGCGAGCGGCATTGTGACTCTGATTCTCGGTATTTATGTGTTTATTCCGATATTATTATTCACTAATTCAAAATAAAACAAACAGATGAAAAAAACGTTATTGGCATTAATGGCGACTGCAAGTATATTCTTGGCAAGTTGCGGATCTAAGGCAGACAGTGGTCAGGCGGCGGTTGCCGACGAGGCGCTGACAGTTGACAACGTGCTCGACAACGCGGAAAAATATGTTGGCGACACAATTGTTGTGGAAGGTGAGTGCTCGCATTTGTGCAAGCATGGCGGACGCAAGGCATTTCTTGTGAGCGCGAAGGACGACCGTATGCTTCGTGCGGAGGCTGCCGGAGCTTTCGGGGCATTTGAAAAGGATGCCATTCATAAGGTGCTGAGAGTGAAAGGTGTGCTTGTTGAAGACCGTATCGACGAGGCTGCGGTGAAGAAAATGGAGGCTGATTATGCCAAACTTGAGGAAGTGCACGGAGAAAATGTGGAAGTGGGCTGCGAGTCGGAAAAAGCTGCGCAGGGACAGTCGGAAATCAACACGTTTGCCGCGCGAATGAAGGACTACCGCAACAAGATAGCGGAGCGTCAGGCGAAGGAAGGCAAGGCATATTTGTCGTTTTACCACATCGATGCTGAAAGCTACGAGATTGTGAAGTCGGAGAAGAAGTAATTACAGTTGTTGAATATCAAAGGCAGGGCAGAAGCGGTTGGCGTCTGTCCTGCCTTTGTCAGTTCTTGTGGTTTTACAATTCTTTGGCATTGCCGGCAACAACAGTTAGCATCTCTGCCGATGACAGCCGGCGTTGCGCTATGTCGAGAAGGCTGGAGGCTGAAATGGAGTTGATTGTAGCCAGCTGCCGCTCGAAATAGTCTGTGCTGATGTGGTTGTTGTGGAGCGACGCGTAATAGTCGGCGATTGAGAATGGCGTGTCGAGGGTGCGTGCCAGGTCGCTTATCATAAACGACTTCAACCTTCGTAATTCATCATCGGGAATTGTGTCGTTCTGCAGTTTCTCAATCTCGGTCTTTATCTCTTTTGCCACTTGCCAAGTGTGGGAAGTGTCGCATTGGCAGCTGATTGAAATAAAAGAATTGTTGCGATAGCCCAGTAGCGATGCCGAGATGCCGTAGGTGTATCCTTTGTCTTCGCGAATGTTGGTCATCAGCCGGCTGCCGAAATATCCGCCGAGTGCTGTAACCAGAATGCGTAGAGGGATGTAGTCGGCGTCGGAGCGAAGCACGGTTGGCATGCCCATCCTTACGGCAGACTGCAGAGCGTCGGGTTTGTCGACGACAACGGTGTCGGGTTTGAATTTGATTGACGGGCTGTCGGTTGCGCTTTGCTGTGGGGCGCCTGTGACGGGCGTTTTGCCGAAGCAGTTGTTGACCACGTCAAACATTTGCCCCTCCACTTTCCCGGACAGGATGACAGACATGTTTTGCGGGGCAAACCATTGCTTGTGGAATTTAGATAGCTCTTCAGTCGTGATGCTTTCGATGTTATTTTCTGAGACAACCTTTCCGAGGTTGGAGCCTTCACCGAAATGCAGCCGAGCGAACGTCTCCATAGCGAGGAATGCCACTTTCTGCCGGTTGATGCGCAGGCGGTTGGCGGCAAGCGATTTCAAGTTGCTGAGTTCTTGCTCCGGAAACGACGGGTTCATCACAATGTCGGCAAGAATAGGCACCACTTTCTCAAAGTTGCGGTTCAGCGAATAGAGCGACAGCGTGGCATTGTGTGACGAAGCGTCGCATCCGAGCCATGCGCCGTGGTAGTCGAGGGCCTCTGCAATCTCCTGCGCGTTGAGACTTGTTGTGCCTTCGCGGAGTATTGCCGAAAGCATTTCGCTTACGGTTTGATTTCTGCCGTCGCATCTGCCTCCTTCAAAAATGATGTCAAGCCTCGACACTGGCTGGTCGCCGATGCTTATTGATTTCATATCGATGCCGTTGTCGAGTGTTGTAGACTGAGGCTTGAAAATCTGTATGTTTGACAGTTCTTTTATTTCAGGGCGTTGCATCATTTTGGCAAATTGCTGCTTTCAAGAAATTTGTTTGCACGCTCGAGGTCGGCAGGCGTGTCGATTCCTATAGTCTCGTATTCGGTCAGTCCGACTTTGATTTTATATCCGTTCTGCAGCCAGCGCAGTTGTTCAAGCGACTCTGCGATTTCAAGTGACGACTGCGACAGACGGGTGATTTCCTCAAGCACTGACGCACGATAGGCATACATGCCTACATGCATAAGAAACGGGAACGATTCAGCCCATTCCCCTGTTTCTTTGTTGCGGATGTATGGTATGACCGAACGTGAGAAGTAGAGCGCATAGTTGCGGTTGTCGAGGACCAGTTTCGGTTTTGTCCAGCTTACGTGCGAGGGTGGCAATTTGAGTGTCATCGTCGTTGAAGCATTGCATTATCTCCTCAATCTGCTGCTCGTGGATAAACGGCTCGTCGCCTTGTATGTTTATTATCACATCGGCACTCGAGCCGCAGTTGCGGTAGGCTTCGAAGCAACGGTCTGTGCCGCTCCGGTGGCTTTCGCTTGTCATTACGACACGTCCGCCGAAGCGTTCCACCTCTTTGAGAATCCTGCTGTCGTCGGTTGCAACGACGGCATCTCCGAGCACTTTGGCTACTTGCCGCCACACGCGTTCTATCATTGTCATTCCGCCTATCTCAGCCAGCGGTTTCCCAGGAAAACGCGATGAGCCGTAGCGGGCGGGAATTATGCCTATAAAAGAAATTTTCTTGTCCATTTTTTTGTTAAAGTTTTTCACATTCGTCAAGCCACAGACGTGATGTGGCATCGCTTGGCATCCGCCAGTCGCCACGCGGCGACAGCGACAGTCCGATTTTCGGGCCGTCGGGCAGACAAGAGCGTTTGAATTGCTGGTTGAAGAAACGGCGGCAGAATGTTGTCAGCCATTTCTTGATGGTGGCATTGTCAAATTCTCCGTCAAAGGCGATTTGCGCGAGCGCAAAAATCTTCTTCGGAGAGAATCCGTGACGGAGCAAATTGTAAAGGAAGAAGTCGTGCAGTTCGTATGGGCCGACGATGTCTTCTGTCTTTTGCTTTATATTGCCATTTTTGTCGGCTGGAATCAGTTCCGGGCTGATAGGGGTGTCGACGATGTCGAGCAATGTGGTTTTTGCCGTTTCGTCATCAAGGCGGTTGGCAATCCACGCCACAAGATGTTTTACCAGCGTTTTGGGCACGCTTGCGTTGACTCCGTACATCGACATGTGGTCGCCGTTGTAGGTGGCCCATCCGAGAGCAAGCTCCGACAGATCGCCTGTTCCGATTACCATTCCATTGCGTTGGTTGGCAATGTCCATAAGCAGTTGGGTGCGTTCACGGGCCTGAGAGTTCTCATAAGTCACGTCGTGCATGTTTATGTCGTGGCCGATGTCATTGAAGTGCTGGATGCAGGAATCTTTGATTGAAATCTCGCGGATGGTCACGCCGAGCGACTTCATAAGGCACAGGGCATTGGTATAAGTCCTGTCGGTGGTGCCGAATCCAGGCATTGTGACGCCGATAATGTTTTTGCGGTCTTTGTGGAGCTTGTCAAATGTGTTTACTGCCACGAGAAGCGCAAGAGTGGAGTCAAGACCTCCGGAGATGCCTATTACGGCTGTTTCCGCATGCGTGTGGGCAAACCGTTGTGCCAATCCGGTGGATTGGATGGCGAAAATCTCTTCGCAGCAAGAATCGAGTTTGGAGCCTGACGGCACAAACGGGAGAGGGTTGACGGATCTTGTCAGATTGAGTGCCGACGGAGTCTGCGGCAAAGCGTTTATCGTGACGGCTTGCCGTGAGTGCAGCCCGCGGCTCTCGGCAAACGTGGTGTTGACGCGGCGGTCGTTTCGGATACTCTCGACGTCAATCTCGCCTACGGTCATCCGTCTGTCCATGGCGAAGCGCTCTCCTTCGGCGATTATTGAGCCGTTGTCGCAGATTATTGAAGTGCCGGCGAAAACAACGTCGGTCGTTGACTCGCCGAATCCGCAGGAAGAGAATACGTATCCGGCGATGCAAGATTCCTCAGATAGGAATGCTTGCCGACGCAGTCGTTGTCGGCCGACATGTTGAACACGATTTCAGCGCCTTCGAGCGATAAGAATGAACTTGGAGGAATCGTTGACCAAAGGTCCTCGCAGATTTCTACGCCAAATGTTGTGTTGCCGGTGGCAAACAGCATGTCGCGCTGCATTGGCACGCGTTGTCCGCAGATTGAAGTCACGCATTCTGGGGTTTGCAAGGCTGATGCAAACCAGCGTTTTTCGTAAAATTCCTTATAGTTGGGAAGGAATGTCTTAGGGACGACTCCAAGAATTTTGCCTGATTGGAACACCACGGCGGCGTTTATGAGAGAGCCGTTGTGTGGGTGCGGGATTCCAACGATCGAAATCACAGGAAGCGACTGTGTTTCCGCAACCAGCCATTCAAGCGATTTCTCTGCCTCTTCGAGCAGGACGCTTTGTGCGAACAAGTCGCCGCATGTATATCCGGTGATACTCAACTCTGGGAATATGATGATTTCCACATTCTGATTTGCGGCGTCGGCAATCATTTCTGCCATCTGCCCTGCATTGTGCCTGCAGTCTGCCACCTTCACTGTGGGAACGGCGGAGGCAACTTTGACAAATCCGTATTCCATAGTTATTTCGAAATTTTTTCAGTGCGGTTTATGATGCTTTTCTCAATGAAGAAGCGGGGGCGCTTCTTCACTTCAACGTAAATCTTGCCGATATATTCACCGATAATGCCAAGCGAGATGAGTATAAGCGAGCCGATGAACCAAAACGACAACATCAGCGATGTCCAGCCTTTGATAGTGTGTCCGGCTGTGTATGCCAGAAGCGTGTAGAGCGACACTGCGATGGTGGCGAGAAGCATTATTATGCCAACGGAGAAAATCAGCCGGATGGGGCGGATGGAGAACGACGTGATGCCGTTGACGGCAAAACTCAACATCTTCTTCAACGGATATTTCGATTCTCCAGCCATACGTGCCTTCCTGTCGTAGGTCACGGTGTCGGTGGTGAAACCGATGAGAGGCACGATGCCGCGGATGAAGAGATTGCGCTCTGGAAACTCAAGCAGTTTCTCTGCTGCCCGACGGCTCATCAAACGGTAGTCGGCGTGGTTGTAGATGGTCTTTGTCCCAA
>OHCQ01000596.1_pt1 | contig 10444 bp, 11 predicted proteins | sample 1566791 | NCBI WGS metagenome assembly OHCQ01 (sample SAMEA3879541, study PRJEB24766) | human gut metagenome | biome: human-associated habitat; feature: feces | place: USA | collected 1985/1987
AACCTTTTATTTCCTGCCCGGCAAGAAACTTTTGTTCAATCTTTCTTGCGTCAGCACCTTCATGGATGGTAGGAATCTGGAGTTTTCCCTGCTTTTCGTAAGAACGGTGATCGACCTGATTATGCAAAGGCAGATGTTCATTACACACCTTTGCCCACTCGCTCCGCCACAGTTCACAGTTTTTTGGATTGTTCCATCCCGTAGCATCGGTCAGTACCCGTTTCCATTGCAGGCGGTTTCTTGCACCAATCTTCTGGATTCCGTTTTCATCTAATACAGGGATACGGATTCCATGACGGTCAGGGTTTTTCTTATCCTGCCACCAGTTCGGATGGGATTCATCAATCACGATATTTCCGCTTTTATCTCTGACAAAATCCCAATCTTTGACTTCTTTCTTCCCCCAAGAATGATCCGGGTTAAAAGGGCGCATTGTCAGAAGCAGATGGACATGAGGATTGCCATCCCCTTTGTCGTGGATACTCCAATCAGCACACATTCCCTTATCCACAAATGTTTTTTTGATATAGTCGGCTGTATATTGAATCTGTTCCTGTCTGCTCCATTCTTTGGGGAGGGCAAATTCAAATGACCTGCCAAGTTGGGCATCTGCACTTTTTTCAATCTTCAATACCTCATTCCATAACCGTTGTTTCTGAAATGTGATTTTAAATTTTTCTAAAGCAGCTTCTTTATCTTCTGACCTTTTGTATCGGACAGATTTTTGAAAGCGTTTTATATTTTCTTCTGGTACTATCTGCCATTCAGGAGGTGCGTTTTCGCACATCATCAGACTGGTGTAGACCACTTCTTTTTTAGAAGTGTAATAACTGATTCGCCCGGTTTCCTCGTTTTTCATCACATCCCCATTGAGATATGCGGAAGCGGAGATAACAGATTTCCCTTTACTTCGTCCGACTATTTTGACTGTGTAATGAAAAATCGCCATGTCTGGATTCCTCCTTTCTGCACATCCGGCATAGATTTCCGGCAACATTGCTTTCAGTTTTAGAAAAAGCAGTATTGCCGGAACGCCCTCTGCGTAAGAGTGCCCTGCGCATAGCAGCCTGCATGGAATGCGCCTCTCTGGCGAAGAGTGCCTCCTGCGGCATGAGCAGGTCTGGCTGAAAGCCCCGCCGACGGAACGAGCCCGGCAAGCGTGAGCGAAGACCGGTTGCCACTTGTGGCAAACTTATTGGGACGACCTCTGGTTGTCCATAAGTGCGCCCTTCATGAAAAAGCAATGAAGGGAATGAAAAACTCATCCCCCGCCATTACACTTCCTCCATATCGGTATTTGTTTCTTTCTGCATTGCCTTTGAAAAAAATTTCCCATTGGCTTCCTGCTTTTTCAGAAAACCAATCAGCTTTGGGATGTCCTCTTCCTCAATAGGCGCACCGAGAACGGATTCCACCGCACCGCCAACCTGACAGAGCCTATGGGTTCGTTTTTTACTTTCTTCGGCTTTCTTTCGTTTCAGAAGTTCTTTCTTCTGTGCTGCATATCGTTTTGCTTTTTCAAGGCTTTCCTGTTCCTTCTTTTCCATTTCAAGCATTCGTTCTTCATAACTTTTTGTTGATTTTGCCATGATTACATTCCCCTTTCTTTTACAAACATAAGTTCTCGGTTGCGTATCAGAAGAAGCACATGGTATAATCTTCTTGCGTGTAGGTATATCATGGCTTCGGTCTGATAGAACCTTTGGCGGTTTCTTTGGAAGCCGCCTTTTTAATTTGCCGCAGTTCTTGTTACGGCTTTTACATTTCCTCTATCCCTCAAATCACGACCTTCATTCGCTTCCATAAACATTTCCAGAATATCGGTTTTAATCAGGACTTTGCGACCAACCTTTAATACTGGAAGTTTCTTCCATTCTACAAGCTGTCTTAAGGTGTTTCTGCCGATTCCCGTATAGTCAGCAGCTTCTTCGATGGATAATGCAATTTTTCTTTGCGTCATATAATCACCTCCTTATAAATTGCATTATGCAATTCTTGTGATGTAAGTATATCCTTTTCATATCTTTTTGTCAAGCGTTACGAAATATTAAAAACAAATATTATATTGCATATTGCAATTATAGAAAAACAATGCTATAATTCATACATACCGAAAAAGGAGGCAGTCAGCATGAAAGATAAAGAACTACGCAAGCTGATAGGCAGCAGAGTAAAACAGCGCCGTCTGGAATTGAATCTGACACAGCCTTATGTCGCAGAAAAGATGGGTGTTACCGCTTCTACAATCCTGCGTTATGAGAATGGTTCGATTGACAATACGAAAAAAATGGTGCTGGAAGGTCTTTCGGAAGCACTCCATGTATCTGTGGAATGGCTCAAAGGGGAAACAGATGAATATGAAACCGACATTACGGATAAGAGAGAGTTACAGATTCGTGATGCGATGGGAGATATTCTGGAACAGTTACCGCTTGCCCTTACCAAAGAAGAAGATGCTTTTTCAAAAGATTTATTACTGCTGATGTTAAAACAATATGGTCTGTTTTTGGATTCCTTCCAGTTCGCCTGCAAAAACTTCAAGGGGAATGCTGGTCAGACGGATATTGCCAAAACAATAGGGTTTGAATCGAATGATGAATATAATGAGATTATGTTCTTAAGGGAAATCACTCACACCATCAATGCTTTTAATGAGATGGCAGACGTTGTAAGGCTCTATTCCAAGAAACCAAAAACAGCAGAACAAAGGCTTGCAAATCTTTTATCAGAAGTCTTATACGAAGATTCCGAATCGGTATAGTAAGACAACCGGAGTTATGATATACTTACACGCACGAAGCATTTCATCAGTTCCGATTGTCTAATATCGAAAGGAGACATACGATTATGGCAAAAGGATCTGTAAGAAAAAAAGGAAAGAAATGGTACTACCGCTTCTATGTAGAGGACGCAAGCGGCAATCTTGTTCAGAAAGAATGCGTTGGAACAGAAAGCAAAAGTGAAACTGAAAAGCTGCTCCGTCAGGCAATGGATGATTATGAGAAAAAGAAATTTGTTGCCAAAGCGGAAAATCTCACAGTCGGACAGCTTTTGGATGTGTGGGCAGAGGAGGAATTAAAAACAGGTACGCTCAGCAATGGTACGGTGGAGAATTACCTCGGAACAATCCGAAATATCAAGAAACACCCATTGGCAGAACGGAAACTGAAAAATGTAACCTCTGAACATTTGCAATCCTTCTTTGATTTGCTTTCCTTCGGGGGAGTTCATCCCGACGGAAAAGAGAGAAAGGGTTACAGCAAAGATTATATCCATTCTTTTTCCGCAGTCATGCAGCAGTCCTTCCGTTTTGCAGTATTTCCAAAGCAGTATATTACGTTCAATCCCATGCAGTATATTAAACTGCGGTATCAGACGGATGAAGTGGATTTGTTTTCCGATGAGGATATGGACGGAAATGTCCAACCAATTTCACGAGAAGATTATGAAAGATTGCTTGCTTATCTGCAAAAAAAGAACCCAGCCGCAATACTTCCAATCCAGATAGCCTATTATGCCGGGCTTCGTATTGGAGAAGCCTGCGGTTTGGCATGGCAGGACGTAAATCTGGAAGAACAATGCCTTACCATAAGACGCAGCATCCGATATGATGGCTCAAAGCGCAAATATATCATCGGACCAACCAAGCGGAAAAAAGTAAGGGTTGTTGATTTTGGAGATACACTGGTAGAGATTTTCCGTAATGCCCGGAAAGAGCAGTTAAAAAATCGAATGCAGTACGGAGAACTTTATCACACGAACTACTACAAAGAGGTCAAAGAGAAAAACAGAGTGTACTACGAATATTATTGTTTAGACAGAACAGAGGAAGTCCCGACAGATTATAAAGAAATTTCTTTCGTCTGTTTAAGACCGGATGGTTGTTTGGAACTTCCAACTACTTTGGGGACTGTTTGCAGAAAGGTGGCAAAAACATTAGAGGGATTTGAAGGCTTTCATTTCCACCAGTTACGTCACACCTATACAAGCAACCTTTTAGCAAATGGAGCTGCCCCAAAAGATGTGCAGGAATTGTTGGGACACTCAGATGTCAGTACCACAATGAACGTCTATGCTCACTCCACAAGAGATGCGAAACGAAAATCGGTTCGGCTTCTTGATAAAGTGGTGGGCAATGACTAAAAAATTTCCCTTATTTCCCTTGTGATTATCTCATAAGGGCAAAAATAAGGGAAACTACATATCATTTCACTAATGGACAGGCGGGAAAGCCTATAAAATGGGGAAAGTTAGAGGAATAATTATATAAATTCCAGTTTGTAGAATTCAAAAATTTAATATGAAATGTGAGATAGAGCGTATGGAAATAATCTATACGTTCTATTTTTTTGCCTTTTTTGAAAAAGTGATTAAAAAACTATTGACATTTTGTTACTGGCAAGACTGCGAAGTCGATTTTGATTTCTGTTGGTGTCCGTCTGGCAGCGTTCAATCTGAAACAAATCGCCAACCTGACCTGTACGGACGAACTGGACTTATACAGTATTGGGGAGAAAAAAGTAGCACTGTTTTGCTGTATTCCGGATGCAGACACCAGTATGAGTTATCTGGTCGGCATGATTTACAGTAATCTGTTTCAGACACTGTATTATGTGGCAGATCGGAAGTACGGAGGAAGGCTTCCGATTCCGGTACACTGCATTATGGATGAATGGCCAAACGTAGCCTTGCCGGATGATTTTGACAAGATTCTGGCAACCATGCGTTCCAGAGGGATTTCCTGCAGTATCATCATCCAGAACATTGCACAGATGAAAGCCTTATTTAAAGACTCGTATGAGAGTCTGATCGGCAACTGCGATGAATTTTTATATCTGGGTGGAAATGAAAAAGAAGGACATAAGTATGTCTCGGAATTATTGGGAAAAGAGACATTGGATACCAATACCTACGGACAGACAAAAGGGCGTAGCGGCAGCTATTCGGTGAATTATCAGCAGACTGGAAGGGAACTTTTAACACCGGATGAAATACGGCTTTTAGATAACCGCAAAGCGATTTTGTTTATTCGTGGGGAGCGTCCGATCATGGACGATAAATATGATTTAAAAAAGCATGTGAATTTCAGATACACAGAGGACGGGGGTGCATCGCCTTATGATTATGCGAAAACACCACTGGCTCACGACGACCTAAAGATTGACATTAACAGATTAGACGACTACGAACTGCTGTCTACCGAGGACATCCTTGGTGAATAGCAGTTTTTTGATGGATTGGAGTGATGTGTATTGAAGAAACTTCTCACAGGAGAAAAAAATAGAACAAAAAAGAATACAACTGAAAAAATGATAACCCCGATGCCGATGGGGAGAAAACAGAAAAAGTGGATGAGCCTTTATATGGCACTGGTACTGACCGTAACGGTTGGAGCAACGACCGCATTCGCAGCCGGTGATCCGTTATCCGTTATCAATAACTTGTCTACTTTTATTTTTTCCCTGATTCGTGCAATCGGTTTAATTTTGCTTGGATTTGGTGTTGTACAGGTTGGCCTGTCTTTAAAAAGTCATGATCCAAGCCAGAGGGCAAATGGATTTCTGACACTGGCCGGAGGGGTAATTATTACGTTTGCCAAAGAAATCCTGGATCTGATTATGGCATAAGCCTCTTTGAAAAAGTATATCAGGGAACAGCAGGAGTGCCGGAAGGTACTCCTGCATTCAAAAATATGTTCAGGGAGGTGAGAGTTTTTGAGTGATAACTGGATTGTACAGAATCTAAACTCAGCACTATCCACATGGAGTGAAAAGATGGCAGAACTGTGGACGCTGCTGACTGAAAATCCGGCAACTTTTAAAGACGGTGGTATCTGGCGGATTATGGTAAATATTAATGATGCACTGACAGCCATTGCCTATGGATTACTGGTGTTATTTTTTGCAGCCGGAATCATAAAAACGTGTGGCAGTTTTACAGATCTGAAAAAGCCGGAACATGTGCTAAAAGCATTTATCCGGTTTGCACTTGCTCAGGGAGCAATTACATACGGGATGGAACTTATGCAGGCATTGTTTTCTATTGTGCAGGGAATTGTGACAACTGTAATGAGTGGCTCCAGTATGGCAGGAAGCGTGACAGAACTGCCAACGGAGATTGTAGATAAGATCGAGAGCGTGGGAATGCTGGAATCCATTCCGTTGTGGATTGTCACACTGCTTGGCAGTCTGCTGATTACTGTATTGTCATTTGTAATGATTATGACAGTGTATGGCAGAATGTTCAAAATCTATATGTATACGGCAATCGCCCCGATTCCGATTTCCTCATTTGCAGGAGAACCCACGCAGTCCATTGGAAAGAACTTTATCCGTTCTTATGTAGGCGTATGTCTGGAAGGGGCAATTATTGCACTGGCATGTATTATCTTTTCTGCTTATGCAGCAAGCCCTCCGGCTGTCGGAGATACGGAGTTGAGTGCAGTTACAATCGTGTGGAACTATGTAGGAGAACTGGTATTTAATTTACTGGTGCTGGTTGGAGCAATTAAGGCATCTGACCGTATTGTCAGAGAAATGATGGGACTTGGAGGTTAAAAATATGGATACAAAGAAAACATTAAGATATAACTGGGAATTCGGACGTGAGACAGTAGCGATACGAGTGAGCTCTTATCGGAACAATGGAAATTTATATGTAGGACTCTGCCATAAGGAAGGGAGAGAATGGGAAGATTTTGGAGATGTAACCATTAATCTGCCCTATCAGTTCTTAGAGCCAAATGAGGCTTTTATAACAGGAGATTTTACCAAGGATATGCTTCATTTTATCAAGGAACATAAACTTGGAAAAGTGTTGAATGAAACAGCAAGATCAGGATATGGAACTTATCAGAAGGTAGCGTTTGACCTAGAAAGACTTGCGGAGTTTGATCCGGAAGGCGTTGCGGAACACTGTAAATTTGCAGGGATAGAGGTACCGAAAGAAAAACCACAGAAAACGAAGAAACAAAACAGGGGAGAGGAACGATAATTTATGGAAGTAAAGATGAACAAAGAAATCAGGGACTATCAGGAATCCATGTTTATGGGACTGGACCTGAGACAATGCGTGTGTTCTGTTCTTGCGATTCTTACAGCAATCGGGATTTACTTTGGAATGCGTGATATTACCGGACAGGAAATAACCGGATGGCTGTGTGTGCTTGGTGCTGCTCCGTTTGCTGCCTGTGGCTTCTTCAAATATCATGGCATGACAGCCGAACAGTTTTTATGGGCAGTGATCAAATCCGAATTGCTGTATCCGAAGAAACTGGTGTTTCAGTCGGAAGATATCTACTACTCTTGCATGCAGGAGACCATCTCGCTGGGAGAAAAGAACCAAAAGGATGGAGCGGAAATCATAAAAGAGCGGGAGCAAAGAGCAGAAGCAAAACAGAGAAAGAAACGCAAGGGAAGGAGTGATGCCTTTGATTAAAACCTTAAGTCAGGCACTTCGGATGGATAAGGAACGCTTCAAAGTTCCGAAATCCGTTCAACAGGCAATTCCCATCCAGCGAATCTGGCCGGATGGAATTTTTCAACAGGGAACGAAATTCTCAAAAACATATCGTTTTACAGATATCAACTATTATATTGCGAGTAAGGACAATAAGACAGAAATGTTTCTGGATTATTCTGAACTCTTAAATTCACTGGATTCCGGCATTTCTGCCAAGATTACCATCAATAACCGGAGAATCAATAAAGAAGAATTCGAAAAGTCTATTCTGCTTCCAATGAAGGAAGATGGACTGGACCACTATCGGGAAGAATACAACGAAATGCTCCTGTCTAAGATTACAGGAACAAACAACAGCATCTATCAGGAACGGTATCTGACCGTCAGTGTACATAAAAGATCTATTGATGATGCAAGAACCTATTTTGCACGTATCGGAACAGACATCGTAACACATCTGGCAAAGTTATCGTCCACAGCAGAAGGACTGGACGCAGAGAGCCGGCTCCAGATTTTCAGGGACTTCTTCAAGGGAGATGTCCCACAGGCATTTCCGTTTGATCTGAAACAATTTGCCAAGAAGGGGACAAGCTTCAAAGACTGGATTTGTCCGGATTCTATGGAATTTGAACGTGACCATTTTAAAATCGGTGACAGGTACGGAAGAGTCCTGTATATGCAGGATTATGCAAGTTATGTCAAAGATGACATGATTTCAGAACTGTGTGACTTTAGCCGGAATTTGATGTTGTCGATTGACATCCTGCCAGTCCCTACGGATGAAGCGGTAAGGGAAATCCAGAACCGACTGCTTGGTGTGGAAACCAACGTGACCAACTGGCAGAGAAGGCAGAACGCTAATAATAACTTCTCGGCAATCGTACCATACGATATGGAACTTCAGAGAAAAGAAACCAAGGAAATGCTCGATGATCTGACAACCAGAGACCAGCGTATGATGTTCGGAATTCTGACAATGGTACATCTGGCAGACAGTAAAAAACAGTTGGATTCCGATACGGAATTATTATTGTCGATAGCAAGAAAGCATCTGTGCCAGATGGCAACATTAAAGTGGCAGCAAGTGGACGGACTCAATACAGTGCTTCCTTACGGACTGCGAAAGATCAATGCCCTGCGTACACTGACAACGGAATCAACGGCTGTCTTAATTCCATTTCATACGCAGGAAATCCTGCAGCCGGGCGGTATCTATTATGGGCAGAATGCAGTCAGCAAAAATATGCTGGTGGCAGACCGAAGGAAGCTGTTAAATGGAAACTCGTTCCGACTGGGAGTCAGCAAGAACCTTCTGGTAGCTGACCGGAAGAAACTAATGAATGGAAACAGCTTCCGATTAGGCGTCAGTGGATCAGGAAAGAGCTTCTCGGCAAAAGAAGAGATTGTGCATCTGGCATTGAGTACCGATGACGATATCCTGATTCTTGATCCGGAGTCCGAATTTACAAAATTAGTAGAGGCTCTGGGTGGACAGGTTGTAAAAGTATCTGCGACATCAGACAATCACCTGAATGCAATGGATATGGACGCAGCCTACGGCAATGAAAAGAATCCACTGATTGAAAAATCGGAGTTTATTCTGTCTGTATTTGAACAGTTGGTTGGAGCAGGAAATCTGTCGGCAAAAGAAAAGTCGATTCTGGACCGCTGTGCTGCAGACGTGTACAGGGATTATATCCGAAGCGGTTATACAGGGGAAGTTCCGACGCTGAAAGATATGTACCGACAGTTGATGTTACAGCCGGAAGAAGAGGCAAGAGGACTGGCATTATCATCCGAACTTTTTATCAATGGAAGCCTGAACACCTTTGCACAGCCGACCAATGTGAATAAGAAGAACAGGATCATGGATTACGATATCCGGGAACTGGGGGAACAGCTTATGCCACTGGGAATGCTGGTTACCTTAGACAGTATTTTCAACAGGGTAATTCAGAACTGGAAAGAAGGAAAAACGACATGGATATTTGCCGATGAGTTCTATCTGTTATTCCGCTATGAATACAGTGCAAATTTCTTCTACCGACTGTACAAGAGAATCAGAAAATACAATGGATTCGTGACAGGTTTAACCCAAAATGTTGAGGAACTTCTAAAATCGGACACTGCAAGACTGATGTTGGCAAACAGCGAGTTTTTGATCCTTTTGAATCAGGCCAGTACAGACAGGGAAGAACTGGCAGCCCTTTTGAATATTTCTGAGAATCAATTGTCGTATATTACAAACGTAGCAGTCGGCAGTGGCCTGATCCGATGTTCCGGGAATATCGTACCGTTTGAGAATACGTTCCCAAAGAATACAGACCTTTATAAACTCATGACAACAAAACCGGGAGAATCATAATGAAGAAAAAAGAAGAAGTAACGATCACTTTTTATGCTGCAGAGTGTGGGGAGTTCCATGACTTTGGAGAATATACAAAATGCAAAACGCTGGAAGAGGCATATAAAAAGTACCAGAAATATTGTAAAACATCTGCCAATATGTGTCCAGCTATTGAATTTTCTATCCATGATCCGGACTCTATTTATTCAGATATGGAATATCCATTACCGTTGTCATCTAAAGACAGGGGTGATTTGGAACTTGTGCCATATTACAACGAGCATCCACTGGTAAATGAGGCAATCAGACAGGTGGAAAAGTTACAGAAACAGCAGGAAAAAAAGAAACATCGGGATGTTGCCCGATGAGATAAGAACTACGGAAAGAGGGTGACCGGATGAGAGATATCAAGGAACGGGTAAGGGATAAGAATCCGAAGATTCGAAATCCGGCTGCCCGGCTTCCGAAAGAACTGGTTCGCTCAGCTGTACTGGAAGCAAAAGAAAAGCCAAGGGAACTACATGAAAAAAGCAGTGGGCAGTCAGACTCCCCAACACAGTATGGAACTGAAAAAATAGAATCCGTACAGTACAGGGCGGCGAGTGTGGCAGGAAAAACTATAGGGAAAACCACATA
>OHCQ01000598.1_pt1 | contig 10412 bp, 10 predicted proteins | sample 1566791 | NCBI WGS metagenome assembly OHCQ01 (sample SAMEA3879541, study PRJEB24766) | human gut metagenome | biome: human-associated habitat; feature: feces | place: USA | collected 1985/1987
CACCACTTGTACCATCCTTTAGCATACTTAGTGCATATTTAATTGAAAGTGGACTATAAACTTTATTTTTACTATTATTTTCTTTTTGCAAAAAATATAAATCAAAATTACTTAAAGCATTATCACTTATTCTATACTCTGTATTACTATTTTTAACACTAGTATCAACTGTTGTAAAAATATTATTTTTAAATATTAAAAACAATGCACCTATTACAAGTAAACCTATTATAACCCCAATAACAATTATTATTTTTTTATTCTTTTTCATAAAAATCCTTTCTTATTTTTGACACTTTGGACAAAAGTATGTACTTCTACCACCAATTTTAATATTTTCTATGAGTGTCCCACACACTTTACATTCTTCGCCTTCTCTTTTATGAACCATCAAATGTTGTTGAAATCTTCCCGTAACACCTAAAGATGAAGTATAACTTTTAATCGTAGTTCCTCCATCTTTAATCGCTGCATCAATTATTTTCTTACTAGCCTTAACTATTAAATCACACTCTTTTAAACTAATATCTTTACCAAGTTTATTTGGATTAATCCTAGCATCAAACATAACTTCATTAGCATAAATATTACCAAGACCACTAATAATTGTTTGATCTAAAAGTAAACTTTTAATAGGTATATTCTTTTTATGTATTTTATCATATAAATACTCTTTAGTAAGTTTATTACTTTTGTGATGCAAATGTAAGTATCCTTCTTCCCAAAAACAAGAAGGCACCTGTAGATAAGGAACTTACATAGAGGTAACCATTGTTGAACGGCAAGCAAATAGAGAATATTAAAAAATGAAAAATTTTCATCCGGATAATAATTGCCCTGTACGGAATGTATTGTGCAGGCTCGGTGATAAATGGTCTATGCTGGTTCTTATCACATTAAATGCTAACGGAACCATGCGATTCTGCGACATTCATAAAACAATAGCCGATATCTCACAACGTATGCTGACTGTAACTCTGCGCACACTGGAAACTGACGGACTAGTGAGCCGGAAGGTGTATGCCGAAGTTCCGCCGCGAGTAGAATATGAACTGACAGAAAGAGGGAAAAGCTTAATACCACATATAGAAGGATTAGTAGATTGGGCTTTACAACAGATGCCGGGAATTATGGAAAGCAGGAGCCAAACAGGCACTGCCTAAAAAAAAATTGAAAAAAAGCTTCTTATTTATTTGTTTTTGCTAGAAATATATTACTTTTGCAGCGTATTCAATAACAATAAGAACAAAATGAAAGCATTATACAATACATACTTTTTCTTCTTTTATTACTTTTACTTTAGCAACAAAGTGAAGCGGGAATTTGTATGTGTACGTTAAACAATGATTAAAACAATGCGATAATAACAACGAAATCCCGCTTCCGGCAGAAGCGGGATTTTTTTATAATATATATACGAATGAAAAAGATAGCAATACAAGGTGTACCGGGCTCGTATCACGACATTGCCGCCCACAAGTTCTTCCCCGGAGAAGAGATCGAACTAATCTGCTGTTCCACGTTCGAAGAAGTCTTTGCGAACATAAAGCAGGATAGCAATGTAATTGGTATGCTCGCTATCGAGAACACCATTGCAGGCAGTTTGCTGCACAACTATGAGTTACTGCGCGAAAGCGGCATGACCATTGTCGGCGAACACAAACTACGCATCAAACACAGCTTCATGTGCTTGCCGGACGACAATTGGGAAACACTGACAGAAGTCAACTCCCACCCCGTTGCCTTGGCACAATGCCGTGAATTCCTGATACAACATCCCAAACTGAAAATAGTAGAAACGGAAGATACGGCAGGAAGTGCGGAAGCCATCAAACGGGAAAATCTGAAAGGACACGCCGCTATCTGCTCCAGATACGCCGCCGATTTGTACGGAATGAAAGTATTGGAAGAAGGCATCGAAACAAACAAACACAACTTCACGCGTTTCCTTGTAGTGGCCGACCCATGGAAAGCCGATGACTTACGTGAACGTTCGAAAGTAAACAAGGCTAACATCGTCTTCTCCCTCCCCCACAACGAAGGAAGCCTGTCGCAAGTGCTCTCTATCTTTTCTTTCTATAAAATAAATCTGACCAAGATTCAATCATTACCGATTATAGGCCGCGAATGGGAATATCTGTTCTATGTAGACGTAATTTTCAATGATTATTTAAGATACAAGCAGTCTATCGACGCCGTTTCACCATTGACAAAAGAACTTAAAATATTAGGAGAATATGCAGAAGGAACATCAACCATATAATATTCAGCCGGCAGACCGTCTGGCGAATGTTAGCGAATACTACTTCAGCCGTAAACTGAAAGAAGTGGCACAAATGAATGCCGAAGGTAAGAATGTAATCAGTTTGGGTATCGGAAGCCCTGACATGCCTCCTTCGGAAGAAACCGTCAATGTGTTGTGCGAACAGGCAAAGCGTCCTGATGCGCACGGATACCAACCTACTGTCGGCATTCCTGAATTACGCAAAGCCATGGCCGACTGGTACAAGCGTTGGTATCATGTAGAGCTTGATCCGGCAACCGAAATCCAGCCGCTCATCGGTTCCAAAGAAGGTATCCTGCATGTGACGCTGGCATTGGTCAATCCGGGTGATCAGGTATTGGTTCCCAATCCGGGGTATCCTACCTACACCTCTTTAAATAAAATATTGGGCAGTGAGATTGTGAACTACAACCTGCGCGAAGACAATCATTGGCAACCCGATTTTGATGAACTGGAGAAGATGGACTTGAGCCGCGTCAAGATTATGTGGACCAACTATCCCAATATGCCGACCGGAGCGAACGCCACGATGGAACTGTATGAAAAGCTGGTAAACTTTGCACGCCGCCATAATATTGTGATTGTAAACGACAACCCATACAGCTTTATCCTGAACAAGAAACCACTGAGTATTCTTAATGTGCCCGGAGCCAAAGAATGCTGCATCGAGTTCAACTCTATGAGCAAGAGCCACAATATGCCCGGCTGGCGTGTGGGAATGCTCGCCACCAATGCGCAGTTTATACAATGGATATTGAAAATAAAGAGTAATATTGACTCAGGAACTTTCCGCCCCATGCAACTGGCCGCCGCACAAGCTTACAACAACAGTGTGGAATGGCACGAAGAAGCGAACGTCAATGTATATAGCCGTCGCCGCCAACTGGCAGAAGAGATTATGAAAGTACTCGGTTGTAGCTTTGATCCCAATCAGGTAGGTATGTTCCTTTGGGGACGCATTCCCGAATCTTACAATGATGTAGAAGAACTGACCGAAAAAGTTTTGCACGAAGCACGTGTGTTCATTACTCCGGGCTTTATCTTCGGCAGCAACGGCAAACGCTATATCCGTATTTCCCTCTGTGCCAAAGAAGAAAAGCTGGCAGAAGCATTGGAAAGAATTAAAAAGATAATGTAACAAAACAAAATATCAGATTATGGAATTAGATTTAAAACCCATCGAACTTCCGGGAATTGAAAAGAAACGCCCGATGATTATCGCCGGCCCATGTAGTGCCGAAACCGAAGAACAAGTAATGGATACCGCCACTATGCTGGCCAATAAAGGCATTAAGATTTTCCGTGCCGGCATCTGGAAACCGCGTACCAAACCGGGAGGTTTCGAAGGCATCGGTGTAGATGGCCTGGCATGGCTGAAACGTGTGAAACAGGAAACCGGTATGTATGTTGCCACCGAAGTAGCTACTGCCAAACACGTTTACGAATGTTTAAAGGCAGGTATTGATGTGCTTTGGATTGGCGCACGCACCACTGCCAATCCGTTTGCCGTGCAGGAAATTGCCGATGCACTGAAAGGTGTGGATATTCCTATATTGATTAAAAACCCTGTCAACCCTGACCTTGAATTGTGGATTGGAGCTTTTGAGCGCATCAACAATGCAGGTTTGAAGCAACTGGGTGCTATCCATCGCGGATTCTCTTCTTATGATAAAAAGATTTACCGTAACCTACCCCAATGGCATATCCCTATCGAATTGCGCCGCCGCATTCCCGAACTGCCTATTTTCTGTGACCCCAGCCATATCGGTGGCAAGCGCGAGTTGGTAGCTCCCCTCTGCCAGCAGGCGATGGACTTAGGTTTTGACGGCTTAATCGTAGAATCACACTGCAATCCCGACTGTGCATGGAGCGATGCCGCCCAACAAGTCACTCCCGATGTGCTGGACTACATCCTGAATCTGCTGGTCATCCGCAAAGAAACCCAAACAACTGAAAATCTGGGTGAACTGCGTAACCAAATCGATGATTGCGACAATGAGATTATCGAGGTATTGGCAAAACGTATGCGTGTCTGCCGTGAAATCGGTACATTCAAGAAAGAACATGATATGACCATTCTACAGACAGGTCGTTACAATGAGATTCTGGACAAGCGCGGTGCACAAGGTTCATTGTGCGGCATGGATTCAGAATTCATTAAAAAAGTATTCGAAGCCATCCACGAAGAAAGCGTAAGGCAACAAATGGAAATCATAAATAAGTAAACCGATGAGAATATTAATTTTAGGAGCCGGTAAAATGGGCTCCTTCTTTACCGATGTATTGAGCTTCCAGCACGAAACCGCTGTATTTGATGTAGACCCGAAACGCCTTCGTTTCGTTTACAACACCTACCGATATACCACACTCGAAGAGATTGAAGAATTCAAGCCCGAACTGGTTATCAATGCGGCAACCGTGAAATATACGCTGGATGCTTTTCACCAAGTATTGCCCGCTCTCCCCAAGGATTGCATCATCAGCGATATTGCCTCGGTAAAGACCGGACTGAAAGAGTTTTATGACCAATGCGGATTCCGTTATGTATCTACCCACCCCATGTTCGGTCCCACATTTGCCAACCTTGACAAACTGAGCACCGAAAATGCCATCATCATCAGCGAAGGCGACCATCTGGGTAAAATCTTCTTCAAGGACTTATACCAAAACCTTGGTCTGAACATCTTTGAATATACCTTTGAAGAGCACGATGAGACAGTGGCCTATTCGCTATCCATCCCTTTTGTTTCCACTTTCGTTTTTGCGGCAGTGATGAAGCATCAGGACGCTCCCGGTACTACTTTCAAACGCCACATGAAGATAGCCAAAGGAGTATTGAACGAAGACGACTACCTGTTGCAGGAAATTTTATTCAATCCCCGCACCCCTGCACAGGTAGAAGGTATCCGTACAGAATTAAATGAGCTGTTGGATATCATCAACAAGAAAGATGCTGCGGGGATGCGTGCCTATCTTAGCAAGATTCGAGAAAAGATTAAATAACGCATCAGTATAACATAGAAGAGGATGTCAAAGCTTCAACAAGACTTTTGGCATCCTCTTTTTTATTTTATCCATAAAGATGGCTTATCAACATACGACACAACAGCCACACCATCAGATGCTCTGCCGCATAACACACCAGACAGGATTGGGTGCCGGACCGAAATGAGTCTCCCTCAACGGTGCATCACACGCAGGGCATTGCAACGGCAAACGTTTCTTTATTTCTCCCATATCATTTCAGTTTTTTCACAAATGTACTGACAGAAGCTATCAAAGTACTGTTCACCGGCAGAGAAGGATTCCCGTAAGTAAGCATCTGCTGCTGTACGGCCTTTGATTCACAATCTTTCAGCACATGGTTCATCTTATCAATCAAAAGCAGTTCGGCAGCCGGGCAACCCTTTTTCAGAAGTTCGGCATCCTCCACCGATACCTGAATATCATTTTTACCCTGAACGATGAGGACCGGCACTTTGACGGAAGCAATCACCGTCCGGGGATTATACTTGAACCAGGAAATCAAATAAGGCTGGACAGAAGCCCGATACAATGATTGCAGATAAGCCGGCACGTCACTCACTTCCTTGCCGTTTTTCAAGGACCCGTTAATGGATGCCACCTCCTTCCGCACCGCTTCCGGATTCTGTTGAGCAGCCACTTGCGCCTCTATAATCTCGTAGGCAGGACGACCCGCACCGGCAATCGAGATATAGCCTTTCACCTTCGGCCGGTTCTGACAGGCCAGCATTCCAATCAGCGCCCCTTCGCTATGTCCTGCCACCGTGATTGTCGTAAAACGTTTCTCTTTCGCCAGGTAATCAATCCAGCCCGTCACATCATTCACATAATCTTCAAAACGAAGTTTCGCTTCCTCCTTACCGGCCGATGCACTGGTTCCTATCCCCCGCTTGTCAAAGCGCAAGGAAGCGATGCCGTTTGCCGCCAAGCCTTCCGCCAGAAACTTCAACGAATTATTCCTCAAATTGCCAATGGCTGAATTACCATCCATATCCGTAGGTCCGGAGCCGGCTATAATAAGCACCACCGGACAGGTTTTCACCCCACCGGGCAAAAGCAGTTTTCCTTTGATTTGTCCTTCCTTGGTGTTCAGCACCACATTTTCTTCCAAAGGAAGCACTTGTGCCCGACAACAAAGACCGCACAGGAAAAATAAACCGGCTAAAATAAAATTCAAGTGTTTCATCTATTACGTATTTTAAGATTATCCATTTAACAAATATAGTGATTGTATTGAATAAAGCGAATCAATATTTGAATGTTGTTAAGCATCAGTTTTATTTTATTCAATACTATTCTATTTTATCTTCAACATGGATAGAATCAAGTCGTTTTGTCACTAAAAAAAGAACCGTTATACACGCCTACTTTTGCTGGGAGAAAATAAATCTGTAACTAATTAAAAAAAGGATTTTTTATCATTTTCCTTTTCTTATTCATCCAAACAAACTATCTTTGCCATGTTTTGTTCCGCGTACCTCCGACTGATGCGAGGAAGCGGATGAAAAGGGAATCAGGTGCAAGTCCTGAACAGTCCCGCTGCTGTAAGCTCCATCTACCTCTATAAGGGGATAGGTTTACTTATCCACTCACGCCACTGCCTGTATATATAATAAGGTGGGAAGGCAAGTAAACAGGAGTAAGTCAGAAGACCTGCAAAACGTAAAGTCATCGACCGTCGCTTTCGAGGAAAGAGCAGCGGTAAGAATGCGGTATTTATTCATTAATATGTTTTTTTAAATGAAAGGAAATAACCAGGCTTATAAGCTATGGCTTTGTCTGCTTTGCAGCTTTCTCCTATTGCCGCTTGAAATACAGGCACAGGAGAAAGGAGATTCCATCACCGGAAAAGTGCATAAAATAGATGAAGTTACGGTTACGGCAAGACGTCCGCCTGCCAAAGTAACAACCGGCAGCCCTGTACAACTTATCAACAAGGAAGATATAAAGAACTTGGGGTTACAGAATATGGCAGATGCCGTAAGGCGTTTTGCCGGAACCAACGTCCGCGATTACGGAGGCATAGGCGGTCTGAAGACCGTTTCCGTCCGCAATTTAGGAGCTGCACACACAGCAGTCAGCTACGATGGAGTAGTCGTCAGCAACAGTCAGGCAGGACAAATCGATATCGGGCGTTTCTCCCTCGACAATGTATCCTCTCTTTCATTGGCAATCGGACAAGATGAGAATCTGCTGCAACCGGCCCGTCTGTATGCTTCGGCAGGAGTACTCAGCATTGAAACGGAGAAACCCGTCTTCGAAAATGGGAAATCCTCCCTGTCACAAATACAAATCCGGGGAGGAGCCTTTGGCTACATAGCCCCATCCATACGCAGATGGCAGAAGCTGGGAGAACACACCGGTCTGTCAGTCGATGCTTCCTTTATGCGTGCCGACGGTAATTATCCCTTCACATTGGAAAACGGAAAATACATCACTCAAGAGAAAAGAAACAATTCGGATATTCATACATGGCAGGGAGAGGCGAATCTGTTTCATACTTTCCATGACGAAAGTACACTGGATGTGAAAGCCTATTATTTTTATTCCGAACGCGGACTGCCCGGTGCTGTCATTCTATACAACCCGAAGGCAGAAGAACGTTTGTGGGACGAGAATTTCTTCACCCAAGCCCGTTATAAGAAAACCTTCTCCCCCAAATGGACTTTGCAGGCGCAAGCCAAGTTCAACCATTCTTGGAACAAATACGAAGATACAGACGTGAAGTATGAAAACGGAAAGCAGACCGACATCAACCGTCAGGACGAATATTATCTGTCCGCCGCCGTGCTTTATCAGCCCGTCAAAGGTCTGGAATTATCGCTCGCGCAGGATGGATTCATCAATACCCTTCACACCAATATCAACGACAGCCCCAACCCGGTGAGATATTCCTCGCTCACAGCCCTCAATGCACGTTACCAATGGGGACGTATCAAGCTATCGGGCACATTGGTGGGGACTTTCATTACGGAAGAAGTAAAAGCAGGGAATACTCCCGACGACCGGAAACGCCTGTCGCCCACCCTGTCCGTTTCCATTCAGCCATGGAAAGAAGAACAATTATACGTCCGCGCAATGTATAAGAATACGTTCCGCGTACCTACCTTCAATGACCTTTATTATCTACGCATAGGAAATACCTCCTTACGCCCGGAAAAGGCACGCGAATACAATATAGGTGTCACTTGGAACGGCAAGCCGTTTTCGTTTACCGATTTCCTTTCTATCACTCTTGACGGATATTATAATGAAGTAACCGATAAAATAGTCGCCTTTCCCAGTACTTATGTATGGAAAATGCAGAATTACGGCACGGTACATATCACCGGCCTTGATGCGACAATGGCTACTTCCATACCTGTCTGCCCTAACATAAACGTAGGATTAAGCGGCAATTATTCCTGGCAAAAAGCCATAGATATGACAAATCCCGATGCCAAGAATTATAAAGACCAGCTGCCCTATACGCCTCAGCATAGCGGCAATGCTTCGACCACCATCGAAACTCCTTGGATTAATGTGGGTTACAGCCTGACAGGGGTCAGCGAACGCTACTATATGGCACAGAATATACCGGTGAATAAGATAGACGGTTATGTAGAACACACAGCCACTTTATGGCGGGAATTTACAATGAAAGGCTGTCACCTCCGCCTTCAGGCAGAAGTTATCAATCTCACTGACAAGCAATATGATGTTATCAAATATTATCCCATGCCCGGACGTTCCTGGCGCATAACGGGAGTATTAAGATTTTAAACAATATAAATGTCTAACTTTTAAAAATTAATTATGAAACTAAGAAGCTTATTTTTTGGAACACTGTGTATGTTAATGCTGGGTGTTTCATTCACCTCATGTAGTGATGATGACGATGACAGCAAAAAAAACGATGAAGGTTCGAAGGTGGAATTGCCTGAAAATCGTGTCTACATTTTGAATGAAGGTTCTTATCAAAAGAACAATGCCGGCATCACATACTATGATCCCGATAAAAGAAACAATGTAATAGATGACATTTTCTATAAGCAAAATGAAGCCAAACTAGGAGATACAGGACAAGATATGATAAAATATAATAATAATATTTATGTATCCATGTATGGCTCTAAATATGTATGCAAACTGAATGAAGCTTGTGTAGAACAAGCGCGTTATAGCTTTACAGACGAGCAAGGACAGCCTCGCTATATGGCTGCTGAAGACGGAAAACTTTACGTTACTTTAAGCAGTGGTAATGTAGCCCGTTTGGATGCTAACACATTAACTTTTGAAAAGATGGTAGCTGTAGGACAAAATCCCGAGCATATTATTGAAGAAGATGGCAAACTATATCTGGTAAACTCCGGTTTCGGATATGACAATCGTTTGTCTATCATTGATATCAAGACTTTTGATACAGCAGAGCATGTGGAAATTTTCCAGAATCCGGATAGGATACTAGAAGCTAATGACAAAATTTTCATCCAAGGATATGGTGGTCCGTACCCTGATTATGACTATACTGTAGCAATCTATGACAAAGAAAACAAAACCTACAAAAAAATTGGACCGGGCACATTAATGGCTGAATATAATGATGTGGTATATGTTATCTATTCAGAAACAGACTATAATACAAATACATCCAACCATACATTATATTCTTATAATGCTAAAACCAACAAAAAAGAAGAAACTAGTTTTTTACAAATGCCAGAAGAACTCAAGACTCGTATCTTTTATATGTTGAGTATCAATCCTGAAAATGGAGATTTTTATGTCGGTACTACCGATTATAATACTAACGGAGATATATATCGTTTCAAGAAAGACGGTACTTTTATTGAAAAATTCGAGAGCGGTGGTGTAAGTCCTAGAGCAGCCGTATTTATTGACTAACCAATGAAACAATTTTCTCTCTTTATTCACCTGATGCTTTCAGTCTTGCTTTTTTCCTCCTGCGGCGGAAGAAGCAAGACTGCTTCTGTAATAGAAGCAGAAAAAGCAATCCCTTTGCGTTATGCAGAAAACCTCAGCCTGTCTGCAACCGAAGACTATACCATTGCCCGTCTGCGCAATCCATGGGATACGACCCGGATACTGCATACCTACGTCTTGG
>OHCQ01000604.1_pt1 | contig 10311 bp, 10 predicted proteins | sample 1566791 | NCBI WGS metagenome assembly OHCQ01 (sample SAMEA3879541, study PRJEB24766) | human gut metagenome | biome: human-associated habitat; feature: feces | place: USA | collected 1985/1987
TCAAGATATTCACTCTGTTTCTGTGCCACCTTTAGCTCGAAGGCAGCCACTTCCTTGTTCTTTGCCTTGGCCATAGCCCATGTAGCGGACTCCAGACTCTTTCCCGGAACCTGCAGAGCCGAGCATATCCATGAAGAGGATGAAATACACAGGGAAATGCCGATGATGCGCAACAGCTTCATGACATCCATACCACGCCTTCCGAGCATCATCATCCAGCATTCGTATGAACCGACACACAGGGCCAGACACAGACCGAGAGCCTTTGCCATTGAAACGGCATCACCGAGAACGGCCACATTGGGAAATGTCTCCATAGCTGTCAGCAGCTTTTCCAGACTTTCGTCAATGGCCGGAAGTCCTATTGTCAGCGGAATAAACAGTAGATTCATGTTTGATTTTATTATTTGTTTAATATTATTACCTGAATTGTCATCAATAATAGAGAATGTCTAATAATGTGTAGCGGCAACGGCACAAAGGTGTGCAGTCCTGTTGACCAGTTCTGCCATCCTGGATTTGGCTTCCTCGTATGCCTTCTGCCGCTTGGCGTTCTCCAGCCCGTAGCCGACTCCCGTCTTGTGGATATAGGCGATGTCCGCACAAAGGATCTCGTTCTGACGGCTCAGCTCGTCCACCTGATAGCGGAGCTTGCCGTCACTCTTCTGCATACAGTAGAGCAGTCCGTCCGTGATACAGTCCTGCATACGGTTGAACTCGTCCTTGTAAGAGGCGTAGGTCAGATCCACGTTGCGGTCCGCCTCCCTCAGCAACTCTTCCTTGTAAAGTTCCTCTATGTGCGTCCGTTCCTCTTCCACCTTTTTCACTTTCTGGCGTTGGGTCTCTTCCGAGGTCACACGTACCGGCATGATGCGCTTTACACTGGACTTCGGTTCTTTGAAACGTACCCGGAAGCCCGACTTGAAACCGGCCCACTTCCAGTACATTTCCGCACCGGAATATTTATTATGGAGGAAGTAATAGTACCAGTCAGGTGCAAAGTCCCAAGGGCCGTTCTCCATTGACTGCCATTGTTTCGCCTTCTCGTTGTCACGGGACGGCCTTTGGGCATAGCCTGCAAGAGGAAGTCCTATAAGCATTATTCCGATAATGATTTGTCTAACTTGCATATCCTTGTTTCCATTTGTTGATGACTTTGTCCGCTATCTCGTCCTTGACGCTGGAGTTCAGGATTTCCCAGATGTAGTCCGGCTTCCAGCCGCAATCGGTTATGAGAAAACAGTACAGGTTCGCGTTGTCGATGATGTACCTCGCCTTGTCGATGGTGGTTTTGAGCGTCATCACCAGATTCAGCTTCTCGTCCATGGAGGCTTTCATCAGGTTGATGCCGGAGGCGGCCACGGAAGCATATAGTTTGTAGCAGTGTTTGACTTCACGGGAAATGGCTACGTTGGCATCCGCATAGTACCATGCCACGAATGGTTTCTTGGATACGTGGCTGAACGTATTGGATGTAAAGTCCTTGTAGTCCCTGACCAGTTGGTACAGCGAGTTGGCAGTGGAGGATATGGCACCGGCCAGCACCAGATAGGAATGGGCGTTACTCAGCTTGGTGTCGAGCGTGGTGCGGACATCGTTGAACTTGACTGCCCCTTTGGTGAGCAGCGACTGTTCGCCAAAACTGGTTGCCACACGCTGCAAGGCCTGGTCTTCGTCCTTCTTCACGGCTTTGTGCAGGGCAATCAATGCCTCGATGGTCGGCAAGTCCTTCGGCAGGACATAGGCGGAGACCTTCACCGGCTGCAAAAAAGCCAAAGCCAGCACAAGGGTAAAGAGTACCATTCTTATCTTCCAATGTTTCATAGCTGTATCATCAAAGGGTTAATAATTTGCCGCTACCAGTCCGTTCCAGTCCTGAATCAGGCCGCCGACTTGGTTTTTCATGGTCACTACGTTGGCCCAGCCTTCCGGGTCTATGGCGAAGAATAGGTCGTTAGCTGTCGCGAACTGCGCCATCAGCATCATGCCCTCCACCTTGTAGCGTATTTCCATCAGGTCGGTATAGATTCGGTTGGCCAGTGACAGCCGTTCATAACGGTCAAGCAGGTTGTAGCCGTCGCTCTTCTTTTCCGCCGTGCCTTGTCCTTTGAGGGGATTTTGCACCTTGGCGTTGTTCACGATGTTCACGAAGTTACCTACCAGTTGCTGTGTCTCCATCACGAGGTCGCCCAGCTCCGTCAGGCAGGCGAGCTTGTTCTTGAACTTGGCCTTATTCACCGTGTTTATCAGTTCCGGCACGTCTTTGAGTATGTCAAAGGCGCACGTGCCGATTTCCTTGTAGTACAGGCTCTCCGTCCCGAAACCCGAAATGTTCTCCATCGTGAGCTTGTAGAGTTCCTTGATGGTGGCCATGCTCACCGAATAGAGTTCCACCTTCTGCTTCTTGGAGGCGATGGAATCCAGACGCTGGTTATGCTGGTCTTCTATCAGTTTCTGTGAGGCGGTATTGGCAGCCACCACCTTGATGCAGTTCTTGTCAATGACAACCTTCCATCCGGCAAACACCGGGGTTGATGCGGTTGCCATTAAAACCATTACCAGTATGTATCGTAACTTTACCATTGTGACATTACCTTTTGATGTTCATTTACTTTCCTTGCAAATTCCAGATATTTCGGACTTCCTGCACGTTTGCGGTCGGCTTCGATACGGGTTATCGCCTCCTGCATCGTGCCGTAATGGGCGAGGTATACCTTCAGGGCTTCCTTTTCGCTCCGTTCGGTCGTGTATGCCCAGTAACATTCCGGGGCTTCCTCCACACCATACACGTCCGAGTTTTGCCCACGGCATATCCACACCTCTTTGAAGTAGCTGCGCCCCTCGCGGTTGTTCAGGGCGTTGATGGTGAATATCTGCTGCCGCTGGATGGGCGTGAGACCCAAGATGGCGGCTATCTGCTCATACCTGTCCTTGAACTTTGTCTGGTCCAGCAGTATCTTCACGTCGGAGTTGTTGATGATGGCCTCCTTGACGATGGGCGAGTCAATCACGTCGTTCAGCTCCTGTGTGACCACCCCGGCGATGCCGTGGAATTTCCTGACCGTTTTGTACAAATATTTTATGTATTCCGCCATGGTGGGTGAGGCGATGGCTTTCCATGCCTCTTCGATTATCAGGGCTTTGCGCCCTTTCTTGATGCGCATCTTTTGCAGGAACACGTCCATGATGATCAGCACCACGATGGGGAAAAGCACGGGGTCATCTTTTATCTTGTCAATTTCAAAGACAATGAAACGCTCGTCGAAGAGGTTCACGTCAAGGTCGGAGTTCAGCGTCACTTCCAGCTCGCCGCCCCGGTAGAACTGTTTCAGGATGGCGGCGAAGTCCCGGATGTTGAACTGGATCTTCTCCTGCGAAACGATTTGCGGAATGCGCTCCAGTGCGAACTCATAGTAGGAGTTGAAGGACAATTCCGTTACTTTCAGCCTGCGCTTCTGCTCCTCGATATGGTCAATCTGCTTGTCTATCTTGATAAGTATGGAGTTGTTGTACAGTTCCTTCTTGTAATTCTCGATAATCAGCAGGGCGCGTTCCTTTTCCCCTTTGCTGGCCGCCTCGTCCCGGGCAAGTGCCAAGAGGGAACGGCACTGTCGGAGCAGTTTGAGCCGCCGGGCTTCTGTCGGAAGCATCAGTGCCTTGCTTTCCGATTGCTTGTCGGTTTCCGCATCCTGAATTTGGGCGTCAATGTCCTCCATGCTGTGGGAAAACTTGTCATAGTCCTCTTCCATCTTGGAGGCGACCAGCAGTTTCTGCCTCAGTCCTTCGCGCTCTTTCTCTGTGAACTTGGTAAAGGGATGGAAGTAGGCTTCGTAGTATTCCACGATGGTCTGGTTAATGAGCATGTCCTCAATCTTGGTCGGAAACTCATTGCCCTTGTATATCAGGAATATCAACGATTTGAGGAAGTTTTTCTTCTCCCCGAAATTTTGGTCATACTCTTCCTTTGTCACCTTGAACGGGTTCATGGAGATGGGCTTCTCTTTGGAGTAAGAGATGTATGTGCCCTTGTAGTAGCCGCAGATACCCTCGTAGGAATCTCCCGTATCGACCATGACCACATCGGTCTGCTGCTCCAGCAGCTGGCGGACGACACTGTTCATGTGGAAGCTCTTGCCGCTTCCGCTCGGCCCGATGCAGAAGAAGTTGGCGTTGTCGGTCATCTTGACCTTGCCTTCCTTGCCGGTGATGTCGATGCAGACCGGTAGTCCCTGACGGTCGGTGTAATAGGTGGTCAGCGGTGTCTCCTCCGATCCTTTCAGGTGTTCTTTGAAGAAGAAGCACAGAGCAGCGTCAGAGAGTGTGAGAAACAGGTCATAGTCCGGATTGAAGGCGTAGGCGTTGCCGGGGAAGCTGTCCGTGAACAGCTCCAGCTGGTTGTAGGCAGTCCGTGAGGGCATGATGCCGCACTCGTACAGCTTGGTTTCCAGATAGGAGGTGACGGGTGTCACCTTGTCAGCCGGGCAGCTCACCAGTATGTTGAAGTTGCAATAGACCAGCTGCGTGCTGTCTATTGCCAGCCGGTTCAGCACCTCCTCGATGTCCGCCTTGGCAATCTTGTTGCTCGGGTCAGGCATGGAGCCGTGGCGTTTCGCCTTGGCCTGCAGCTTCCGTAGTAGTTTCCGTTGTTCGGGAATCTGCACCACTTGGTTGAACACCACACAGTCCGAAAAAGGAATTTGGGTCAAAAAGGACAGCAGGTCGGTGGCGATGCCGTAGCCGTTGATGCTCATTTGCGTATAGGGCTTGATGACGGACGGCAGGTTAATCTCGTCTATATCCACCAGCGGATAGGAACGGACTACCCGGTCGCCGATTTTCAGATACTCATCCGATGCCTTGAAGTTGGTCATGGAGAACGGGCCATGCCGGAACTGGAAAGCCATGAAGCGGTGGCAATACTCGTTCACCTCTTCCTTGGTCAGCTTCCGATGCTTGATATTCTTCTCCTTGAGGATGTCGCTCACTTTGGAAACCTTGGAATGGAAGTCCAGCCATTTCTTCGGGTCGTACTGAACGAACTGGCTCCGCTGTGCCTCCTGCGTAATGATAAGGTAGGTACGTATCTCCGTAAATTCTCTTCCCTCAAAGTAACGGAAGTAGCTTTTGGTCAGGAACTCCGCATCCTCCGGCACCTCATGGTGGTAGGACTGCTTGCAGAGCACGTCCTGTTTCTGCAGGGCATAGCCCTCGCCAAGGGTCTGCACCACGTTGGAGAGCACATCCTGAAAGAGCATGTACTGTTCCGCATCGGTACAGAGCTGCTGCACGGGATTGGTTATCTCGAAAATAACCGACGGTTCCCCCTTGGCTGAAAAAAGGACGACATTGCCGTCCGTTTCCTCCAGCTGTGCATAGAGGCCGTCAAATATTCTTTTCTTGGTACGTGCCATAATCTTTGAAATAGTTTTACGAGTTGCGTCTCAGATTCTTGTAAACATAGATACCCTTTGCCCGCCGTTTGTTGTGGAGACCGCCACGCTGCTTGACGTAAATGGTGACCAATCCGACCACTGCCATCACCAGCATGGCGATGAACCCGGCAAGCTTTCCCAAAGCGATGGAGAAGCCGATGAAACCTACGAACGACACACCGATGGCCGCTGCTGCCAATGTCAGAAAACGGCCGCGTATGCCCATGAACTCCAGCGGTTTCTGCAAGCCTTTGAAAACGGGATAACCCTCCTGATTCATCGTCATAATTCTGAATAGTATGTTAACAAATTTGATTACTTAAAGAAGAGCGGAAGCGCCTCAGAAAGAGCGATAAATGCGATACAGCCACCGATAGTCAGCATGATAGTTTTCTTGACATCCTGGTCGCCGTTCTGCATCTTAAAATAAACGTTAAAAGCTCCTACTAAAACTATAACGGCCGCAATCGCTTTCATCAAGTTTGACACCGGAGTCTGGTAGGAACTCACTTCCTGGGTGGCTTTGGTAAAGCCTGCGGCTCCCTTGCTGCCTGCCATCGCTTCACCGACCGATACCGTAAGGGCAAAGATGAACATGAGGCATTTCTGTACCACACTGCAGGCCATAAGGCGGTTGACTGCTTTTTCAGAAGAACGCTGGATAGAGCGGAAGATGCTTTCGTTTCCGCATACGAGTTGATTGAGTTGTTTCATTGTATATTTCTTTGATAATGGATTTCATCGCCAAAGGAACAGAGGTCGCCAAAGAAACAGAGGTCATTCAAGTATCAGAGGTCGCTAAAGGAACGGTGGACTTTCGTCCAAGTAGTATCGGGTGTATTACCCGGCATATCGCATGCTTTCGCAGTGATAGATAATGGTACCCAGGTCACATTCACCGGTTTCGGCCAACTGGTCGATGGCTTTGAAGATGTCATCCACCAGGATGCCGTCTGTCAAGATGGGTTCCCGGTAGCTCGGTGAGAAGTTGGATCCGGTAGAAGTTCCAGCTTCCGATGGGGCTGCTTCGGCATCCGCATGGGTAGTGTCTTCAATTTCATCTTCATCCGTAGCATCAGAAGCTGATGTGGCATCCGTATTATCCGGCTCAGCAGTTTGAGTCTGTGATACTGTTTCAGAGGAAGGATTCTCTGCCGGAACAGGAATATCTGATTGTTCGGTAGCTGTTGATGCTTCCGGATTGGAAACATCTTCACCACTTTCAGAAGAAGCATTCTCATTCGGTTGCTCATCAGATGTTGTCTGCTGTTTATCCGTGTTGGAATCATTTTCATTCCCTGCTTCTTCCTGCTTCTTTTCCTCTTCCTTCTTCTTATCGTCCCGGATCACCTGCTGGGGCTGGAAGGAACGGGCTTCATCCGTGATGTCTATTTCCTCTTCGGATTGATTCTCCTGCGCTGCTGCCTCGGCTGCCTTCAGATGCTGGATGTCCATGAATATCAGAAAGCCGTAGTAGCCTATCAAGACCACAAAGAGGATTAAGATTACTTGTCCGTAGGTCATAGCTGTAGTTATAGGATGTTTGACAATACAATGGTTTCCTCTGACGGATAAGGCAGGAAGCGGAAGCCCAGTTTGGCTCCTCTCAACTCTGATTCCTGAATCCGGTGAAGGTCATCCGTATAATAAAGGATACCGTATTCCTCTCCGGCAATGTAGCCTTTGGACTTGAGCCATGAACGGAGTCTTACCCGTGCCCGGTTGGACACAACCTTGATGCGGGTGATGGGACTCAGCCCGAAGATAACCCTGCGTCTTTCCCTCCGCATAATATCAGAATGGATTCGTGAAAGCACCTTAAAATCTTCCAACGCAGTACGCTTCAATCCCATTCTAACAGCAATGCGCCGGGCATATTCCCGTGAAATTCCCAATTCCTTGCCTATCTCAGCATAAGACCGGTGAGTAAAATGATTGCGTACATAATCTGCATGCTCCATCCAACGGCTTTTGACCGCTTTCTTAAGCCCCAAGCTGCGGGCCTTTTCTTTTACAGCACGTTCGCACATACCCAAAACCTCTGCGGTTCTCGGGGTTGTTTCTATGGGATAGAGCTGGATAAGAACCGCAATCTTCTGCTCTGTCCAATTAGTCCTTTTCTTTCTCATAATCTTTTTGATTGAAATTTGTAAACAATGATTTCTTTTCTCTGCGAAACGGCACAAGCTGTAGAAGGTAAATATCAAAGAATGTACGGACAATGGCATTGACCATATCCGAACGGCTGCGGTTATGGATGTTGCAGTCATCCAGCGAGTCTGCCAGATCCCGGTCCAGCCTGCATACCAGTCGTTCGCTTTTGACATTACTTTCATCGGAGATTTCCAAATTTTTCAGAAATCCTGTCCAATAATCTTCCACCTCCTTTGAGGGAGAAAGATGGATAGGTTCTCCGTCAGTTTCCGTTTTCTTCTCACTTGTACCATTCGTCCGATCCTGGAGGCCGGATGATTTTTCCAACATTTCGGGCAACTTGTGCGTCAGGATAATGTCAGAATCATTGATGCCTTGTGTCAAGTCACCAATTTCCGGAATGTCTTTTTTCATGCGCTATGTTATTTGATGGTTACTGATAAATTTAATCTCGTCATTCATATTCCGTTTTTTCCTTATCGGTTGTATCAGCAGACAGACCTCCTGCTTCGCGTTCTTCTTCATTTCCATCTTCATCCATGGCAATATGTGTAACACCTTCTTCCCGATTTTTTTTCTTGCCTATTTTCGGATTAAGATTATCCGTCAGTTGTATTCCGGTAAGCTTTGCCTCCCTCACTGGAGTTACCTTGCCGAAAATGCTGAAATAGATCTTGTCGAAAACATTGCCAACATAACGAATCTGCATATCCAGTGCAGCCACTGTACTGAACCGCTCCATATCAGCCCGCCTCGGTATTTTCCCGGTTACATAACCGTAATTAGAAAAAGTTTCCCGTGTGTTGTCCCAAAGTATCAGTTCTGAGCGCTTTCCTACGCGGTTGTCATTGAGGTTGGGAATGATGAAGAGCTGTGCATTCATACGGTCTCCAACTACCTGACGAAGTCTGTCAAGAAAAAGCAGAAAACTGGCTGTGGAAGGAACGGTCACCAGATCATAGTGGAAAGGAACAACGATAATATCTGAATTGACAAACATGGGGACCAGACCTTCCGCTTTCAAGCTTCCCGGTGAATCCATAAGCACCACATCAATCTCCGGATCATTATGCAACTTTTCAATCAGGGAGGTCATGGCCGTCTTGTCATCCGGTTCATAAGCCCATACTTCGTAAGGCACCTGTTCCTCTCCATATTTTTTAAGGTCTGTCTTACGGCACTTCATAATCGAGTGCTGGAAATCACAGTCGATTACTACCAGACGGACACCTTTCGTCACCAAGTAATTGGCAAAGGTCACACAAAGAGTTGTCTTTCCGACTCCTCCTTTCTGGTTGGCAAAGGTTACTATGACGGGGGTCTGTATCATGTCGTTTTTACTTGAATTAAATTTGCAAGCAAAAATATGTGCAGAGATATTGAAAACCTAAATGCACAACATCAATGTGCTTGAGATTGCAGAAACATGGGTAAATAAGTCGGATGAACCTGAGTTTTTCAATCTATATGCCCGAATTGGTTGCAGTAGGCAGTCCCATGAAAGTCTTTCAAAATAATAGTGGACCCCATTGGTTGTCCGGTTACGGATTATAGCCATATCCTGTTTCACAAAGAGCCGTTTATCTGCATGATCAAAACAATGTTACTTTCCCGTAAGCAAGTGTTTCCTTCTTCCGCAAAGGACCAGAAGTTCCTTACATCTTTAATGAACGTCCATCATCCACCTCATCGTAGTCGGTCTTTTTCCCTACTTCCCATTCGCGGTTGGCGCTGTGACTGCCGATACCTTCTTTCCGTAGCTTGCCCAGTCCTTGATGGGACTTCCGCTGCAAACTCTTGATTGGATTGAGCGTCTTCTTCTTGGACTTCTTAAACGGCACACCCTGGCGCTTCTGCTTTTTGGATTTCTTCTTCACCCGTTCCACATCGAAGCCTTCTTCATTCAGGTTGATGAGAATATGTTCCTTGAAGTTGATGGCATAGTAGGTATCATCGACCTGACGGATGATGAAGCCTTCCTGATACATGGCGCTGCGGGGGGACTTCACTTCGGGATCACTGAAGATTTCATGCAGACGGCCGACGGAATCGGCATACTTGGGAGGACGTTCCGTGGAGATGTTCACCAGGTCTGGCCGGTCCACCTTGAATACCTTGCACAGCATTTCCACTTCGGCTTCGTTCTGCGGACGGAACTTCTCGATGAAGCTGATGCGGTTGTTCCGGTCAATAGCCTTGGCCATGAAAGGCGGCAAGGGTCTGCTTTGGCCATCGTAGTAGATGACGCCTTTCTTTATATAGGCACGCTGTTTCTTGAGTTTCTGGAAAATTTCTCCCTGAGTTATCTTGGGATTGAGGGTCAGCAGCTGGTCTATAAATGCTTCTATCCGGTCAAAGCGTTGTTCGGGAGTAGCAAAGTCCAGCAGTTCTTCTACGGCAAGGACTCTGGCCCCATGAATGACCGTCTTGTTGGCATGGTCAATCAGCATATAGCCATAGGGCTTGTCTTTCTTGCCGAAGAAGACCACATCCACGCCGAAGCTCTTCTTCATTTCCTTCTGCAGTTCCTCTTTGTTAGCGCATACGTCCCGGTATTTTTTCAGATAGGCTCTCAGCTGTCGGTTGCGTGACTTGTCTTGATAACCTTTCTTGAACAGGGCTTCAATCTCTGTCAGGGGGAGTTTCTTTTGGATTCGGCCGCCTTGCTTGACGAAGACGTTCCCGTCTTTCTGGAAGACTTCATAGCCCATGGTTCCCATCACGG